>AUXO015232828.1_pt1 | contig 15917 bp, 14 predicted proteins | sample 768731 | NCBI WGS metagenome assembly AUXO01 (sample SAMN02715735, study PRJNA202380) | gut metagenome | biome: sheep rumen | host: Ovis aries | place: New Zealand: Palmerston North
AATAATATCGTTTGCATAAATTATTAAATAATATGTTGTAACTTTGCTTGGCAAAGAATCAAATATATATAAATATAACATCTATGGCAAAGAAAGCTTTATTAGTAATCCTGGACGGCTGGGGTATAGGCAACAAGAGTAAAAGTGATGTAATATTCAATACACCCACACCGTACATGGACAGTCTGTGGAAGAATTATCCATGCAGCCAATTGCAGGCAAGCGGGGAAAATGTAGGACTGCCAGATGGACAGATGGGTAATTCCGAAGTAGGACACCTGAACATCGGAGCCGGCCGTATAGTATATCAGGATTTGGTTAAGATAAACCGCGCCTGCGCTGATGGCAGTATCCTGAAGAACAAGGAAATCATCAATGCCTACGAATACGCAGTCAAGAACGGCAAGGACGTCCACCTGATGGGTCTGACATCCAACGGCGGCGTACACTCCTCGCTGGATCACCTTTTCAAACTTGTCGAAATAGGCAAGGAATACGGTATCAACAACACCTTTGTACACTGTTTCATGGACGGTCGTGACACAGACCCACAAAGCGGCAAAGGCTTTATCGAGCAGCTTACCGCCAAATGTAATGAAGTCGGCAATGCTGCGATTGCCGATATCGTAGGCCGTTTTTATGCAATGGACCGCGACAAGCGCTGGGAACGCATCAAGGTAGCCTATGACCTGATTGTAGGCGGCATTGGCAAACCAGCAGACGACATGGTTGCAGCAATGCAGGAATCCTATGACGAAGGCGTTACCGATGAGTTTGTCAAGCCGATAAAAAATGCCAGCGTCAACGGAACAATCAAGGAAGGAGACGTAGTAATATTTTTCAACTACCGCAACGACCGCGCAAAGGAACTGACCATCGTCCTGTCACAGCAGGACATGGAATCACAGGGAATGAAGACAATCCCCGGCATACAGTATTACTGCATGACACCTTACGATGCATCCTTCCAGAATGTACATATTATCTTCCCCAAGGAAAACGTCGAGAACACCCTGGGCGAGTACCTGTCGGCACAAGGCAAGAAACAGTTGCACACAGCCGAGACCGAGAAATATGCACATGTGACATTCTTCTTCAACGGCGGACGCGAGAACCCATTTGAGGGCGAGGAACGCATTCTGGTAGCATCGCCCAAGGTACAGACATACGACATGAAACCAGAAATGTCCGCCTTCGAGGTCAAGGACAAACTGGTTGACGCCATCAAGCAGGACAAGTTTGACTTCATCGTAGTTAATTTTGCCAATGGCGACATGGTTGGCCATACAGGAATCTACACAGCTATCGAAGCTGCCGTCAAGGCTGTTGACCAATGCGTCAGCGAAGTGGTCGAAGCTGCAAAGGCAACCGACTATGAGGTCATCATAATAGCTGACCACGGAAATGCCGACAACGCACTCAACCCGGATGGCAGTGCAAATACGGCGCATTCGCTCAATCCGGTACCATTCATCTACGTTACATCTAACAAATCAGCAAAAGTGCAGAATGGCGTATTGGCCGATGTAGCACCTTCGATTCTGCATATAATGGGACTGAAGCAACCTGCCGAAATGACAGGTAAGTGCCTTATTTCAGATTAAGGACTGATGGTCAGAATTGAACCCTCATGGGGCGAAATACTAAAGGATGAGTTTGAGAAAGACTACTTTCTCAGACTCATTCATTTTGTAAGGCAGGAATACAGCACCTACACCTGCTACCCACCCGGGAGACTGATTTTCAACGCATTCCAGCAAACCCCCATCGACCAGGTCAAGGTCGTCATCCTGGGCCAAGATCCATACCACGGTCCCGGGCAGGCACATGGATTGTGCTTCAGCGTACAGGAGGGTACACCGTTTCCACCGTCGCTACGAAACATATTCCAGGAAATACAACAGGAAACGGGAGCCCCTATCCCCACCTCGGGCGACCTTACACGATGGGCACGACAAGGAGTCTTTCTCCTGAACACCTGCCTAAGTGTACGCCAGCACCAAGCCTTCAGCCACAGCAACCAGGGATGGGAGACATTTACCGATGCCGTCATAAGCAAAATTAGCCAGCATTGCAACAACGTTGTATTTCTCTTGTGGGGAGCACCGGCAGGCAGAAAATCATCACTAATCGACAGCAGCAGGCACCTGGTGCTGAAATCAGCACACCCCAGCCCGCTGTCAGCATATCGCGGATTCTTTGGCAACAACCACTTCACCATGTGCAACAACTACCTTATCCAGTCAGGAAAGGAACCGATAATATGGTAAAAAAAGACCTTCCACCAATGCTCATGGTAGGCAATGTCATTGTACATATCGACATAATTACCGAACCCTTCAACTGCGACATCAGCAAATGTCACGGACTATGCTGCCAGGAAGGTGACGCAGGCGCGCCCGTAACCCTGGACGAGATTGCTGACATCGAACAGAATCTGGACAGGCTGTGGCCACAACTGTCTGCAGGAGCGCAGGCAATGATTGACAAGCAGGGAGTCGCCTACCCCGACCCAGAGGGCGAAATGGTAACAACTATCGTAGCTGGTCGCGATTGTGCGTTTCGCGGTTGCAATGGCTGCCTGCTCACCAACAAGCCCATCAGCTGCCACCTGTATCCTATACGCGAAAAACGCTTCGGGCCCGACCTTGTCGGTATCAACTACCACCGATGGGACATTTGCCGGGATGCCATCCAACGCGGCAGGGAACTGAACACCCCACTCTACGTCTTCCTGCGCGAACCCCTAATCCGCCGCTTCGGTCAGGAATGGTACACGCAGTTGGAAGAAACCGTTGCCGAAATGAAAAACCAGGGCCTGCTGTAAGGGGATAAAATCTGATAGCCTACCTTTTTTTGAAAAAAGAGTATGACTGACAGATTTCTTTGTTCAAAAAACTTGTAGTTTACTTGTACAGATAAAAGGGAAAGGCGCCCGTTTGGACGCCTTTCTGTTTGTTTTATAACCAATGACAGGAAATTACAATACCAGCTGGTTGCGGGCGGCTGTGATTTCGTTGGTCATTTTGTTCAGGTCTGACTTGAGCTCGTCAACTGTTATTGCATTCAGTTTCTCCAATGGTTTGATTGCCTCGCTGACTTCTACCAATTCGGGGTCATATTCGACAAGACGGTTGATTGCATCCTGAAGGAGGGCGATGCGCAGGGTCAGATTTGCTACAGATTCGTCATCGAATACGGGGAGGAACTTCTCCTGATTCTGACACAGGATGTACATCTGCTCGATTAAGGATGTTGCTACGGATTGCCAGAAGTAGTTAAGGCGTCCTGCCTGAACCTCTGCCTCGTAGATTTCCTGGCTCTCGACTACCAGGTCACCGTTTTCTGCAAAAATGCGGAAGCCGGGGTCGTTTATCTCGCTTAAAAGTTGTGCCGTTGCCTCGTTATAGGCCTTTGTGTCCATGTCATAGAGTTCTGCGACAGTCTGGTCTATGCTGAGTGCTACGAGTACACGGTACTTCTCGCTGAGGGTGATTGCCTCCTTGGCTATCTCGGGAGACAACAGATAGTCGGGCTTTACCTTTTTCTCTTCGTCCGTAAGCTTCAACTCGCCTGACTTGGTCTGCTCCAGGATTGGCAGGGCCTTGAGACCGCTCAGAACGTTTGCGATACTGTCCAACTGTACCCTGATGCTTTCCTCGATTTGTTCCTGTTCAAAACTCTTGATCTCTTCCTGCTCTTCTTCAGTCTGCTTAGGCTTGCTGCTGCAGGATGCCAAGGCAATGGCAAAAACTGCCATCAAAAGAAACTTGACTTTCTTCATAATTGATAATTTTAGTTAGTTGATTTTATTGTTTTATTCTGTTTGTCAGTTGTTGTTTTCCTTCCTGATAAATCGTCCTGGTATGTCGGTCATAAGCATGACTGTCAATATGATGCACATAATGTACAGGACGCATAGATTAAACCACAGTGTCTTTATATGGTATTGGCCGACTATTTTCTCGCTGCTGTAAAAGGGTGCGTTGCCGCAATGTGTGAGCGGTGTGAGATAGATGAATCCGCATAGTGGGACGATATGGTTGTTTACGACCTTGACAAGGGAACCGCTGGCTGCACCTGTTACCATATTGGAGAGTTGGGTGTTGGTGTTTCGTTTTTTCAGTGCTTCCTGCTCGTCGCGTGTCGTTGAACGTATCTTGTTAGTCAAAATCCTGTCGGCCTGTAGGGTTGCCTGGTTGCCAAGGGCGAAAAGGCTGTCCTCGGCAAGTTCCAGGTAAGCGTGTATCTGGTCGTAGGTGTCGTTGCCCTTGTATGGCTCTATGCCTGCGTATGCAGAAACGATACCGAGATTCCTGTGTACGGTTTTCAGATGACTGGGTTCGACTGGCTTGCCTTTTCTTTCCTCGTCCCGCATGGTCTCTATCTGTGACTGCAGTTCCCACAGGTAGCCGTGGATGTAGAACTGGGTTTCGTACTTGTCCTTGTCATAGTCAAAATATGGTGCGGTAAATTCATTGTCCGTGTATGTCGTTACTGCTAATGCCTCGTAAGCCCATCGCGATGGAATCAGATTACCTACAACAGGTACGTTGCCAGTGGTGCTGTTGGGATTGATGTCATTGAAATTGACAACTACGCCGCATAGCAGTATCTGCGGGATGAGCAGGATGGGTATTGTTATGTATATGGCCACGACGCTGTTGAGGCACTGCGACAGTAGCAAGCCTATGAGATTGCTGAGCAGGGCGACGGAGAATAGGACTCCCCACCAGACGAAAAACAGTCCATGGACCTGTATTATGGCATTGCCGACCAGTACGAACAGGAATGTCTGTATCAGGGATACGATAGCCGAAAAGACTATCTTGCTGGCTATGTAGCTGCAATTGTTCAGTTGCAGGAATTTCTCGCGTCTGAGCAAGGCGCGTTCGCGTATTATTTCCTCGGCCGACCCACTCATTCCGATAAACGTCGCGACAATCACTGCCATAAAAATGTAGGAGACGAAGTTCTTGTTCTCCATCAGGGTATATCCGCTTTCGGGCGCAAACCTGGTCAGCATTGCGCAGATGACTGCCAGAAGCGGTGCTACCAATGAGGTAATGAGCAGGTATTGTACATTAGTTATCTTGGTCCTGATATTACGTTCGAGGAAGATGACGAACTGCTTCCAGGCATTGGGCCGTTTTTGATTGGAATATGGTATTTCACCTTTCGGTACGGGGGGCTGCTGCTGACGCCGTCCCAGGTATAATTCGTGCCATTCCTGTGGGCTGACCTTGCGTTTATCGCTGACCTCGCCCGAACCGGTCAATGCTTTTTCGTCGATGATGTTCAGCACAATCTCGGGGTTTACATTACCGCAGGTAGGGCACATGCTGGTTTCGGCATCTGCATAATTGGCTGCACTCTTGAAATATGTTATCGCGTCTATGGGATTGCCGTCGTACACGGGATAGCCTCCCCTATCCAAAAGCCATAGTCTGTCAAACAACTTATACACGTCGCTGCTAGGCTGGTGGATGTTTACAATAATCAGCTTGCCGCGGTATGTCTGCTCTTTCAGGAGGTTTATCACCTTTTCGGTGTCTGTGCTTGACAGACCGCTGGTCGGTTCGTCCAGGAACAGGACTGCCGGCTGGCGTATCAGTTCAAGTGCAATGTTTAGGCGCTTGCGCTGTCCGCCTGAGATGTATTTGTTGATAGGCGAGCCTACCTTCAGGTCAGCTGTTGCTTCCAATCCCAAGTCACGCAACACTCCGTCAACGCGCTCGTTCAGTTCCTTGTCGGGCATACCCTCGAAGCACAGGCGTGCCGTGTACCACAGGTTTTCACGGACGGTCAGTTCTTCGATTAACAAATCGTCCTGGGGCACAAAGCCAATCAGCTTCCTTACTTCGTCTTCCTGAATACTGTGGCCGTTTATCTCGATGCTGCCGCTTGAGGGCACTATGCTTCCGTTCAGCAAACCCATCAACGTGCTCTTGCCTGTGCCACTTCCACCCATGATGGCAAGCAGGGTTCCGCTCTCCAGGGTGAAGCTCATGTCATGCATGCCGTTGTCCGAATTGGGGAAACGGAAATTAAGCCCGTTGGCCGTGAATGTTATTTTCTGTCCGTCGGTATCCTTGCGTGTTGCGGCAAAATCGTCTAATAGCGTGGAGTAATATACTGGGTTGCATCCGGTACATTTCAGTACTCCGCTTTTCTGCATTACCTGGAAGGTTCCTGGCAGCACGGGTACGTCGTTCTGCAACAGCTCGTCGTCGCCCAGCCATGTGAAGACCATACGGTTGAGTGAAGGCATCAGCAAGACCTTAAGCTTGCCGTTGCCCATCTTGCGGATGTGGACATGGTCGGTTTCCCTGCTCTTTACGAAATCCACAAAATCACTGAACACGCTTTCGCTTACGTGTAATTTCAGTGCCGCATCGTGTAACATTCCGTATTCGGAGTCATCAAGGCAATCGGTTCCGCAGAATTCCATCAGTCGCAGTACCATCATGGCCTCCTCGGCTGCCGGTATCTTGCCATGCAGGTTGGTACAGATATTTTCCACGACCCCATTTACGTCCAGATCGGGTGTCATCGAATACAATTCGCGTAAATCGTCATACATCCCAAGCCAGAAATCCGTGTTTCTGATACCGAAGTGCCTGCGCATATATGCCTTGAGAATGCCGTGCGATGCATTTACATCCAAATCTCCTCCCTTGCCAAACAAGGCAAAGAGGTTAAGCAGGCTGGAAAGGACTATTTCGGTCATGTATGTGCAAGCATGGATAATTTACGCCCACAAATATATAAAAATAAAACAATATCCTTTTCGGGAAGTTCTGTTTTTTATCGGTAGGGACATGGCTTTTAGGCTAAATGTCCTGTCGAATTATGTATAATTTGTCCTTTGGACGTATTTTACGGGGTACGGGGATGCTGATATGCTGACCCTTCAACCCCTTGTCCACCGGTTTGAGATCGTATCTGATTTCCTGCACATCGCAGTACAGTGCGCCCGTCGAGTTTCCGGTTATCAGGATGCGGTCGCCAACAGTCAGCTCACAGGCTTCTATCTTGAATTCGGCGACTCCCAGCTTGCTGTAATATCTGATGCCTTTTGCACAATATACCTTGTGCTCGGTGGCTGCGCTTCCCGATACGTTGTTCCATTCTCCCAGGGTCTGTCCCAAATAGTATCCGTCCCAGAAACCACGGTTGAAGACTGTTGCCAGCCTCCGGTCCAGTTCGTCCTTCATTTCCTGAGGATAGTTACCTGCAATCACTGCGTTGATGGCCTGGTTGTAGCAGGATACGACCGTATCTACGTATTCGGGTCCTCTGGCTCGTCCCTCGATCTTGAATACACGAACTCCGGATTGCATCATACGGTCGATGAAACGGATGGTTTTTAGGTCCTTTGGGGACATTATATACTTGTTGTCAACCTCTAGTTCAAGATCTGTCTCGCGGTCACGCACTGTATATGCCCGACGGCAGACTTGCAGACATTCTCCACGATTGGCCGAACGTCCCAGGTTGTTGAGCGAGAGGTAACATTTGCCGCTGACTGCCATACACAGAGCTCCGTGGCAAAACATCTCTATCCTGATAAGCTTTCCGCTGGGGCCGCAGATATTTTCACTTACAATCTGCCGGTGTATTGCCTGGACCTGACCGATATTGAGTTCGCGGGCAAGGACCACGACATCTGCAAAGCGCGCATAGAAACGCAGTGCTTGGATATTGGAAATATTGAGCTGTGTGCTGAGGTGCACTTCCTGACCTATGCGGTTGCAGTATTCCATAACGGCGATGTCGCTGGCAATGACGGCACTGATACGTGCGCTTCGGGCTGCATCCAGTATCTGACGCATAAGGGCAAGGTCCTCGTCATATATTATTGTATTGACGGTGAGGTAGCTCTTCACTCCGCACAGACGGCATTTCTCGGCTATTTCCTTCAAGTCATCTATTGTGAAGGTCTTGGCCGAGTGGGCTCGCATATTAAGGTTTTCGATACCGAAATATATACTGTCGGCACCGCTGCGCAGTGCTGCCGCCAGCGATTCTCTGGAACCTACCGGGGCCATTATTTCGAAGTCCGACCTATTGTATGTCTGTTTCATAGGAATGGAGTATTTTTCTGATTTCTTCGATTATACCGAAGAGTTGATCATGGTGCTCTGCACGGAGCATACGGATGCGTGTCTCGCGAAAATTGGGTATGCCCTTGAATATAGGTGTGGCAGCAAGGTGGCGTCTGACGTGCAGGATACCGCGATATTCTCCCAGTCTTTCGACAGATGTGGTAACCTGCTGCTTGAGAATGTCTATCTTCTGGTCGAGGGTGAATGGTTCCTTGCCTAAAAGGTCCCTGAACAGCCAGGGACAACCGAATGTGGCACGGCCAACCATCACGCCATCAACATGATATTGGTCAAATGCACGTTCGACGTCTTCGCGGCAACATATATCGCCATTGCCTATTATGGGAATGTGTATGCGGGGATTTTCCCTGACCTTGCCTATCAGTGTCCAGTCGGCTTGTCCCTGATACATCTGGGCACGGGTGCGTCCGTGAATGGTGAGTGCCTGGATTCCGACATCCTGCAGTCGTTCGGCCAAATCAACGATAAATGGTGTTCCGTCTGGCAAATACATTGTGTCGTGATTCCATGCGAGACGTGTCTTAACCGTAACTGGAGTATCTGGTACGGCATCGACGACAGCACGGGTAATATCAAGCAGCAATGGGACGTTCTGCAGCATTCCGCTTCCTGCTCCCTTGCCAGCAACCTTTTTTACCGGGCATCCGAAATTGAGATCAAGAACATCTGGACGGGCGTGGTGGACGACTATCTGGGCTGCCTGGCGCATTGCATCCGCATCCTTGCCGTATATCTGTATTGCTACGGGGCGCTCGTCCTGCGAAACCTGAAGCTTGGCAAGGCTTTTGTTCACCATTCGAACAAGTGCGTCGGAACTGACAAACTCGGAGTAAACCATTGCTGCACCCATTTGCTTGCACAGCAACCGGAAGCCGATATCCGTGACATCCTCCATAGGTGCGAGCATTACGGGCCTGTTGCCGAGGTCAATATTGCCGATTTTCATCTATGTGGTGTTATCCGTTGGCCTTGGCCTGGAAAGCAAGGGCATACATCTTCATCTGCCTGAGCATTGCAAGCAGACCATTGGAACGGGTTGGTGAAAGATGCTCGCTCAGGCCGATGCGGTCAATGAAATATAGGTCTGCCGAAAGAATGTCTGCGGGGGTCTGGTTATCCAGGACACGGATAAGCAGGGTTACTATTCCTTTCACGATAAGCGCATCACTTTCTGCCTTGAACCTGACGCGACCGTCAACGAGGTCTGCCTGCAGCCATACGCGGCTCTGACATCCATCAATCAGATTCTGCTCGGTCTTGTATTTATCATCCAACTGGGGCTGGTCGCTGCCCATATCTATGAGCAGTTGGTAGCGATCCATCCAATCGTCCAGCTCCTGAAACTCTTCGACTATCTCGTCCTGTATTTCGTCTATTGTCATAAGAAAACTGTACTATCTGTCATCGTTATAGAGCATCTGTACGATGCTTTGTCCAACAGCCTGGAGAACGGCAGGGTCAATATTCTCGGGGGTATCGCTGACTGTGTGCCATGTAGGACCGAAACTGCTGGCAGCATCGGTACAGAATGGAACTACATCGATACACGGAATACCGGCAATTGTATTTACATTGACATGATCGTCTATAAGCGAGCCTCCCTCGCGCAGGTTGAAATAGTCACCATATCCTATCTGTATTGCCAGATTCCACAGCATATCTACAATGGGCAGGGCATATTGCATACTGATTCTCTCGCGCGAAAAACTTGTTCCGCGTCCACCGACCATATCCAGCAGAATGCCGTACCTGGCGGTATAGGCTTCGTTTGCCGCCTGCTCGGCCCATGCACGACTTCCAAGACACCATGTATCCTGCGAGTCCTGTGTACTCTCGTTCTCGGCCCATTGTGGCATTCCTAAATCCTCGGCATCAAAGCATATAAAATCGATGCCGTAGTTCTTGAGCGGCATGCTGTTGATAATCCTGGCGATTTCCAACATTACGGCAACACCGCTGGCCGCATCGTTGGCCCCAAGGATTGGTGTATGGTGATTACTTTCGTCAGGATCATTGTCAGCCCATGGACGAGTGTCCCAATGCGAGCATATCACGATCCTGTCTGTTGACTGGGGATTGAGTCTTGCGATGATGTTACGGCACGGCAGTTGCTTGCCTTCCCATGTGGTAATGGTTGTATTTTGCTCGGTTACCGTACAGCCGTAGGAGGCGAATTTCTGTTCAATCCACATCGCACAGGCATCTGCCTCGGGGGTTCCGGTCATTCGGGGCCCAAAGCTGCATTGCGTCCTGATGTGGCTCATGGCACTGTCGGCCTCGAATACGGGACATGGACTGAGCGGAATGGTATCCTGTCCTGTCCAATTGTCCTGTCCAGACTTGCCCTTGCATCCTGCCAGGGCTACAATAATACACAGTATCGCGACTGATGGCCAGTTGTTATGCTTCATGTGCTTGGTTTTGAGCTATTCTCATTACACGCAGGAAATTTTCTCCCCATATACCCCGAAGGTCGTTTTCGTTGAAGTGCTTGCGAAGCAACAAACGTGTGAAGTTGATAAGTTCACCGGCATGTGCAAGCCCTGATATACCGCCGTCTCCGTCAAAGTCGGTACCGATACCGACATTTTCAACACCCATAATATCTACGGCATGTAGCAAATGTGCCATAGCATGGTTAATTGTAGCTCCACCTTCGGCACAAAGGAAACCGTCATACAGCGTGACTTGCATCACTCCTCCCCTGTCGGCAAGGGCTTTCATCTGCTCGTCAGTAAGATTGCGCGGATGGTCGCACAGGGACCTGCAACTGGAATGACTGCATACAATGGGTGTCTGCGAAATATCCAGGGCATCGTAGAAACTGCTTTCGGCTGCATGGCTCAAATCAACCATCATACCCACACGATTCATTTCGCGTATGACCTGTTCGCCAAACGGACTGACCCCGCCATGCTCACCATTGCTTTTCCTGGCTGAGTCGCAAATGTCATTGTCACCATTGTGGCACAGTGTCATATATACGACGCCACGGTTACGGAAATGTCCAATCCTGCCCAGGTCAGTACCTATGGCATAGCCGTTTTCGATGCCCATCATGACAGCACGCCGACCTTCGTCCTTGATACGGAACAAATCATCGGGTGTATAGGCAAGGGAAACTTCGTCCGGGTGTTGGGATATGATTTCCTGAATCTGGTCAAGTATGCTGTCGGCCTTACTGGTTGCTTCGGCATATGCTACCTGATTACGCTCGCCCTGAGGTATGTACGCCACCATGACGCTTGCATCCAGACGTCCCTCGCGCATACGCTGGAGGGTAACCAGCCTTTCCTCGCCCGTACCGAATTTCATCGGTGTGTCACAGTGCGAATCCAGTGTAAGAATACGACTATGCATATGTTTTGATTCGGCATAGTTTGCTGCCTGGTCCACCAACCATCGGAAGATGGGTAGCATACTGCGGTCACCACCCGCGATAAACGCCTCGGGGTGCCATTGCACGCCCAAAATGCTCTTATATGTCGTGCTTTCAACAGCCTCGATTATTCCGTCTGCCGACCTGGCACTGACGCGCAATTGCGGACCGGGAGCCTTTACAGCCTGATGGTGGAACGAGTTTACATGTAACTGCAAGGGAACGTCAGATTCCTGCGTGGCGAATATGGAATAAAGCATGGTGCCGGTTTCCACGTCAACCGTATGCGAGGCGCAATGACGAGCAAGATCCTGGCTGTGCTTTACCAACGGGGCATCATGATACTGGGCTGAAAGATCCTGATACAGTTCTCCACCCATTGCCGCTACAAGCATCTGTATACCGCGGCAAATTCCCAGAATCGGGATTTGTAGTCTAAGTGCCTGGTCAATAAGCTTCAACTCGGACTGATCCCTTTCGGCATTTACCGAATGCAATTGCGGAATGGGCTCCTCTCCAATGAGCAGAGGATTAAGGTCTCCACCGCCGCTCAATATAATTGCATCCACCTGGGTAAGCATCGATTGCAATGATGCCGAATCGACGTATGGCGGTATAATCAACGGGGAGCCTCCTGCCTCGAGCACGCTTTGGTAATACGCCTTGTTCAACTGGCATGTATCATCCCCAAAGTTACCTGTGATGCCTATGATGGGTTTCATCGCCACTAATCCTTGATTTTCTGCCAGTCCTCCTCCATCTCGGGTTTCTGTTCGTTCTGAATGTCTCCGATTGGTAATTCTTTCTTGATATTCTGACTCAACGAAATAAGGGTTTCCGTGCTGACTACACCATTAATTTCCTGAAGCTTGTCGTTGAGCAGTTCCATAAGATGGGCATTGTCCCTGGCATACAGTTTTATGAGCATAGTGTAGGGACCTGTAGTGAAATGACACTCCACTATTTCCGGTATGCGTGCAAATTCGGCCACAACGCTCTTGTACATACTGCCCTTCTCCAACGTAATACCAACATAAGTGCACGTATTGTAGCCCAGACTGGCAGGGTTTACATGGTAGCCGCTTCCGACGATTACGCCGATTTCTATCAGCCGCTGTACACGCTGATGTATTGCCGCACGACTCACTCCGCAACGCGCAGCGACATCCTTGAAAGGAATGCGCGCGTTGTTGGAGATGATCTCTAATATGTTTTTATCCAGGGTATCGATTTTCTCCATTACGCTTATGCTACTTTACAATATCCAGAAGTTCGACAGTGAAAATCAGGCATGAGAAGGGCGGAATCTTGCCCTGCTCCTTTGCACCATATGCCAGTTCCTGCGGGATGTACAGTTCCCACTTACTGCCGACAGGCATCATCTGCAAGGCCTCGGTCCATCCCTTGATAACCTGACCTACGCCAAACGTGGCAGGTTGCTTGCGCTTGTACGAACTGTCAAACACCGTACCGTTAATCAGACGACCCTCGTAGTTGACTTTGACCTTCTGATCCTTAGTCGGCTTATCGCCTGTTCCCATGGTAATGACTTTGTACTGCAGACCGCTGGCAGTATGTTGTACACTGTCCTTCTTCAGGTTTGTCTTCAGGAAGTTCTCACCATCAATACGGTTCTGGCCATACTTCTTCTCCATAGCTGTGGCTGTGTAGTACTCCATGTTTTTCTGTATCAGAGAAATCACAGAGTCTTTGGAAATATCCAACGGAGTCCCCATCAGTCCTTCGACGAAACCCTTGACAAACAGTTCACGGTCCATTATACAACCAGACTCATCAACTTGCTTTGACAGGTTTGGAAGAACACGCTTCATTACATCCTCGCGAATTTCCATACCGGCAATACGAGCCTTAGCCTGCTTGTCGGCGGCTGTCATTTCGTCCTGATTGAAACCATCGATAAACTGGGCCATATAAGTCGTATCAACACCCTTCTGCTGCACCAGATATGGTTTCAGTCCCTCGGTATTGATGCGTCCCATCAGATATGAAAACCTCTTGACGTCAATGGTATCCACCTTAGCCACATTAGCTTTTTTCTTGGAAGCCTTCTTTTTTGGTGTTGCCGCCGTCGCACTGACAGTCAGAACCACCATCAGAAGAAAAAGATATTTTTTCATAACCGAAATCAATCGTTAATTTTCTCCAGTTTGATTGTAAATATCAGGGTGCTGAAAGGTTTAATCTTTTCTCCTGCCTGATTCTCGCCGTATGCCATATCCGCAGGGATATAAACCTTCCAAGTCGAGCCTGCAGGCATGTTGGTCAGAGCCTTTGACCAGCCCTTAATCACATCCTGACCTGCCTTTATCTTCATCGGCAACTCGGCCTCCATATTGCTGTCAAACTGAGTGCCGTCAATCAATGTGCCTGTATAGCGAACCTCTACTGTAGACGTATCTGTAGGAATATCACCGGTACCTTCGGTTATTACCTCGTAATAGACACCAGTACTGTCAATCTGTTTTATACCTGACTTCTTGGCAATCTTCTTCATGAACTCCTCGTTCTTCTTCTTGTACTCGGCGTACTTCTTTTCTGCCTCGCGAGACTTGACGGAAGGCAAAGCTGTCCGTACAAACCCTTCAGCCTCCTCTGCGCTCATCAGGGCACCCTTGCCAACTGTACCGGCAACGAAGCCTGCCACCAGGTTCTTGACACTGATAGTCTGTGTGCTGTCCTCGCCAAAGATTTCGTAGTTGATACCCTTGACCATCTGCTGAGATACCCGCTGACCTATCTGCAGACCAGCAAAATATGCAGTTTTCGCCTTGTCGTCACCTGCGTTCACGCCTTCGTTCAGGCCCCTGACAAAGTCTTCGATGTAAGCTGTATCCACACCACACTGATACACCAGATACTCTTTCAGTCCGCGAGTCTGCGAAACACCCAGTGCATAACTCAGAGAGTCCATTTCGTTCTTCAGGTCAGCCTTTGGAGTACTGCCACTGCAAGATGCCATGATTGCTGCCAGGACAACGGCAGCCAGAATAGAGATTTTTTTCATTTTGTAATTTATTTAGTTTATTATCGTAATTTACAGAACCTTAATCAACTCGACATCGAACACAAGTGTTGCATATGGAGGAATGGAAGCACCTGCGCCACGTTCACCATAGCCCAGCAGATACGGGATATGGAAGCGATACTTTGCACCCTCCTTCATCAGCTGTACGCCCTCGGTCCACCCTGCGATTACCTGGTTCAGACCAAAATCAGCCGGCTCGCCACGCTGATAGCTACTGTCAAATACGGTACCGTCAGTCAGACGTCCTTCGTAATGGCAACGCACCTTGTCAGTAGCCTTTGGACTCCTGCCGGTACCCTCGTTCAGGACCTCGTACTGCAAGCCGCTGGCTGTAGTGACGACACCCTCGCGACAGCCATTTGCCTTCAGGTAAGCTTTACCGGCCTCGATATTCTTCTTAGCATCCTGTGCCTCCTTTTCTTGGAAGTATGCATTCAGCATCTTCTGAGCCTCCACTGCCGTCATTTCTGCCTTGGCGCCAGACATTACATCTGCAATGCTCTTTGAAAACGACTCGATATCAAAATTCTCGATATTCATACTCTTCAGTTGCTGGCCTATGCCCAGCCCCAAAGCATAACTGATTTTGTCCATACAAATTTACACCTTATAATATTAGATAATCGGATGCAAAGGTAGCAAATTAATTCATAATTTCGATTTACATGTTCAGAATAATTCCCCCTGATAACATATTTTTGAGAAAAATAAATTAACTTTGCACTTGTAAATCATCCTATGCCATGCCACAGAACGTCAAAATCCGCTGCCGTAACACCCAATCTGTTATTAGTGTACCCAACGGCACTACATTGCATGAGCTGTACGACCGTTGCAACATTGGTATGCAGTACGGTCCCATGTGCGCCCGAGTTAACAACAAGGTACAGGGCATGAATTACCGATTCTACAACTCCAAGGACGTCGAGTTCATGGATATCACTACATTTAGCGGCATGCGCACCTATACCCGAAGCCTGTTCCTGGTACTGGCCAAGGCTGTCGAGGACCTGTATCCGAAAGGCAAGCTGATAATAGGCCCCAATGTCTGCCGCGGTTATTACTGCGAATTGCGCATAGGACGAGACGTTACTGATCAGGATGCCCGGGACATAAACAACCGCATGTTGGAGATTGTCCGGATGGACAAGCACATACATCGTGTCCAGTGTCCAATAGAGGAAGCCATTGAACTGTTCCGGTCGCGAGACATGGAGAGCAAGGCAAAGCTTCTGGAAAGCCAGACCAACCTGTATGCCTACTACTATCGTCTGTGCGACACAATAGACTATTTCCATTCATGCCTGCTTACCCGAACCTCGCAACTGCATCTGTTCCAGGTAATCAGATACCACGACGGCCT
>AUXO011454523.1_pt1 | contig 15910 bp, 18 predicted proteins | sample 768731 | NCBI WGS metagenome assembly AUXO01 (sample SAMN02715735, study PRJNA202380) | gut metagenome | biome: sheep rumen | host: Ovis aries | place: New Zealand: Palmerston North
CGACGAGCCTTCGAGGCCCTACAATTGGCGGCTTAAATCACTTGCGAAACTTAAATTATGTTCTTTATTGCTTGTTCTATTATTCATTACATTTATATCAGCCTCACATCTTTAGCCATGACTATCTGTTTCTGCTTCAAACTGCTTTTTAAGTCTTTAAAACTTGGTCTAGTCCGATATTCAAACATATAAAACAGATTTAAATGAATTGCTTGTACAAATCCGGTATTCTTTCTGCACCATTTTCTATTTGCGCGTTCGCTTCCATCGGAGAATTATTTTTTGTTTGAATCCATTCACGCTTGGGCAAAGAATTAGTCTTTGTTTTTTTTGCGCCTCCTTTAGAGCTTTGGTAAAGCTTTCCCTATCACAATATTTGAACAATAACACAACATCTGGTCTGTCTACAACATCTGTGCATAGGGTGGGTAGGTACACCAAGGTACAGAGATTCTTTTACAGATAGAGCATCACCGTCTGTTGACGTATTGCGAACAAAATAGTCCACGTTCTTCAATAATTCATAATAAGGGTGAGGAAAGTCAGTGAAATACACCCCTTCACAAACCTTCTCTTCTTTTTCACCATTTTTTTTCTTATAATTTCCAGAAGGATCAGACACTACAAGCACAATATCTGCTTCGTCCTTAAAATAACTTACCAAGAAATCTATTCCATAGGTGTCATTCCCTTTCTTGTCGTATGATATATTATAGGCGTTTGTCGATATTATTTGTTTTCCCTTACTACGTATGCATTGCAACAATTCTAAGATTTTCCTTTGTAATACTTCCTCTTTCTGCGGCGGTAAAAAAGCAGGTATCAGCGTTGTCTGTTTGTTGAATAACCTGCAACGTTTGTACGACAAGTCGTTAATAACGATTGGTACAGTGGCTATAGATATACTTAATCTCACCAAATAGTTTCTTATCCACCCATACCTACCATAATTACCGTGCAATGTTAGTATAACCCTCTTTCCTAAGAGCCTACCACAGAGTGTTAACCCCAAAAGCAATATTGGGTTTGATATGTGATAATGAAGAACTCGACAACTCAAAATAGCCTTCATTAGGACATATAGCACTGTGCTTTTATAGTCTACAAATGTATATCCATAATTTTGCCTTTCCAAATAATCACATAACCTTTATACATGTAACGTCACTCCTCCTATCCCATGGCGAGCAAGTCCTGGCCCTACTATCAACAGCCCTTGCGTCATGCTGCCCTCCTTTCTCTGAGTATACAGAATTCGGAAAACAACTCACGCTCAAGGTAATATACTCTTCTTAAACTGCAGGGGGGGGTAATTTCTTGTCTTACATTCATTCGTCTTTCAATTCCGTTACTATAAATTTAACCTTCCCTGACCGTGTTCGTTCGATTCCATCGCAATAGTTGATTATCAATTCCACATCTTTGCCAAAACGAGAACAAGCTTCGCGCAAAAGCAGATTCTCATCATTCTCATTATAGTTAACATCTTTTACCACTCTCAACTCTATCAAATCTTTCCTTATTTGATGTATCTGCGCTTCTCTGATGTTTACACAATTTTTGAATATATGATCAAGTCTGCCTAGTTTAACACCATTAGGTAACTCAATATAGTCTTCCTGACGACCATATATTTCAACTATTTCAGGTATTCCATCAACCCAATTCACTTTTGCCAAGTCACCGGTATCGTAGCGTATCAAAGGAAAAGCTAAGTTAGAAAACCCCGTTCCGATTATCCTACATACACTTTTGTCCGTTTCATCTAATGGTATAAACTCTACATAAGCGAAGTCATCATCAATACGCCAAAGACCTTCTTTTGTTTGACTAAAGTTAGCCACTCCCTCACTTAGACCATAATGAGTACGTACCATAGCATAGGGAAATGCTCGTTTAATGGTCTCAACATGATGATCCAAAAGGTTCTCTGCTCCCGTTGTTATCCATCTGACACTCTCTATGGGCTTTAACCCAGCTTCGATAATCAGCGATGCCAACATAGAAGCAGAAGAAGGGTAACCATGCAACCAAGTCAATTGCCTTCTTTCTATATCAGCATGATATTCCTTAATGGTTTGGACAGAAAGATGATGTGCGCTATACATTACCTGCCTGCCAGGCTTGTTTAATCTCCAATATGGAGGCCTTTGATTGGATAATGGTATAATTGTTCTACCACCTAACCATCCACACCACGTATTCAAATCTATTCCCAATGATTTACGATAACGCCACCATACAGCCCACTGCTTGTTTTCCATTTCTACAGAATATGGAAATACCATTCCGCTGCCTGTAGTTCCCGATGTCTTCATAGAGAACACTTTACCTTGATAATTCTCATTTCTGAATTCCTCTATTCTTGCTTTAACATCTTGTTTTCCTATTATCGGAAATATCTTCAACGCTTCATAAATATCTTCGTTCCTTATAGCCGTCTGAGCTGCCACCTTATACGCTGGAATTGTTAACGCTACCTTTAAGATTTTGCGTAACTCATCTTCCGTTTTGTAAAACTCATGTTCATATCTGTACAATTCTTCATAGAAGTTTTTATTATAGCGCCTTCGTTTAATGATGAATCCTTTTAAAGAACATAATAAATTCTGTAAAAAAAAAGGAGAATTCTCGTAAAGATAACTTGCAATACTCATATCACGCCCAACCTGTTGTATAAATTATAATACATTACTATAGAGTCCTCACCCCTATATTCAATTCCACCGTCATAAGAAAGAACTTTCATTACCGCAAAGTCTAATGATACTTCATCACTATATTTAAACAGGAAAACACCTTCGGGGCGACTAACCGCATCTGTTGCCAGCATTTTCTTATGATAATATAACGCTTCTTTTACCGACAATGAATCACCATCGGTTGGAGTGTTTCTAATTACACAATCTGCATATTCCATAAGACCACAAAAGGAATGAAGCCCAGTAAATATAGTCACATTCTCTGGCAAAGTTTCCCTATATATAGGCATGTATTCGCAACGTGGATCTAAAACAGCAAGATTGAATTCATTATGCTTTCTAAAATATTCTATAAGGAACTCGATACCATAAATTTCCCTGCCATCTGGAGTGAATGCACGGCTTGAGGCATTTGTCACAAACAGTGGCTTGCCATCTTCTTTTATTTTTTTTACCATCGCCTGCATTTCTGGTTCAAGACGCTCCTCTTCCTTAATAGGTGGTATAAATGCTGGCATAAATTCCGCTCGTTTATTAAACTGCTTTACGGCATCGTAACTTTCTTTATTAATAAGGATAGGTACATCACACCACCGCAGGGCCAATTTGTGGATAAAATTCTTCCACTCTCCATATATGCCATACTTACCGTGAACTGTAATGATGGTCTTAGTATGACAAATCTTTCCTGCAATCACATAAAACAATTTCAAAAATGGATTAGAGACATGGGTATGAAGCACCTCTGCCTTTCTTATCTTCTTAAGTTGCTTTAATATTCCTTCCTTTTTATAGTCACAATACTCAACATGCCTTATATTTGGTTCAATGACACGTTTCACCAGGCGGTGAACGTGCATCGTCACCCCGCCTGCCGGACGCTTATCATCAAGATATCCGCTTATTATTAGCAATTGTTTCACTTTTTATTCTCGTTTTGTATATGTTTCAAATATCATTTGAAGTTCGTTCCTTCGATACCTTTCATTATCAGGATACAGTTTCTCTTCGTGTTCTATTATTTGGTCTATTGTCCAATAAAACTTGATCACCTTGGCTGGTACTCCGCCAACGACACTATATGGTGGAACATCTTTATTTACCACGGCACCAGCAGCAATGGTTGCCCCCCTACCGATAGTCACACCTGCTAAAATAGTAACATTAGCGCCAATCCATACATCTTTTTCGATGATAACATCGTGATCGTATCCCTTAGGCTTATTCTCCTCGGTAAAGTCTGTTACAAACATCCCTTGCTTACGGGCGTGATTGCCTGTATGTATTGTCAAATGCTCAGCAACGGCATCATTTCCTTTGAAAATAATCTTTGCGTTGGGGGTGCTCAAATAAGCTCCTGGACCTATTCCTACATTTTCATAAATGTATATGTTTTTTAAAGAACCGGAGAGGGGGGGGTAAGAATTACTTCATTGCCCACGTATCCAAATTTGTTCCTAGCAAGCCCTCCAAAGAATTCTTTCCACAAGAAAAAGAACCCTCTTATTGTCTTGTTGTTTCTCAATTTATTGGTTACACTCATTTTCAATCAGATTGATATATGAATTTACAAACTGTTCTTTAGAAAGCATCACCTCTGCTCGTTTGCGACTCTCCTTACAGAAAGAAATATAATCGTCATCATCTAATGATAGCATCTTCTCAATTACACTCGCAATGCTGTTCGCATCTTTGGGGTCAAAAAGAAACCCATTCCCACCCTCTTCCACATAGCGTGGATTATCGCAAACGCTACTACAAGCTATAGGTAGTCCGCTGGCCATTGCTTCACAAATAACATTTGGAGTTCCTTCGTAGAACGATGGCAGACAGAAGTAGTCAGATTCTCTATAACATTCTGCAATCCTATTTGTTTTTTCTAACAACAGTATGTATTCTGACAATCCCTTATCACTGATTTTTGCTTGGCATTTTTCAAAATACTCGGAGTTCGAGAGTGTTTTACCATACCACTTTACGTGGAAAGCAATTCCTTTCTGCACCAATAGTTCTACAGCATCAATAAAACCAAGGGTATTCTTCGAATGCCATATAGATGCCACTATGACTATTTCAGGTATCGGTTTCCTCTTGTGGGGATTCGGAAAGAAATGTTGTAAGTCAACGAAATTCGGTATCGTGACAACCTTATTTGCAAGATGGGAGAAGTTATCTTTGATAAAGATCTCTTGAGAATATGAATTAGGTATTATTTTTTCTGCCGCATGATAAAGAAGAAATTTCACCTTGTCTCTCATCTTTATTACCTGTGTTGTGTTTCGTTCACTCACAAATAATCGGAACTTTCCATTGACTATATGTGCAAAACTTGCACATATGCCAGGTGTGTCGAGATAAGAGATGACTATATCAGGTTTGACCTTTCTTATATACCTGGATATATATATCAAACGACTTCTTGTTTGTTTTGCCTTCTTTAAGAAAACGTATGGCACACCCTTACTTAATAAATTATCTGCATAAAATAAGTCTGGATGATATATAACTACAACCACATCATACCCTCTCTCCTTCAGAAACGTTGCAAGGCCAACCATCTGACGTTGGGCTCCACCCGCCCCAAGAGAATCAATCAAACAAAGTATGCGTTTAGTTTGCGCCATAGAATATAATTTTTATCCGATATTGTTTATATAGCCTTCAGTAGCATTATCTTTATGGTGTATCTGACAGGGATTCCCGAGAACCACACTATGAGAAGGAACATCGCAGTTCACGTAAGCGCCAGGTGCTATCAACACGTCGTCACCGATGACGACTTTCCCTACCACCGTAGCGTTCACACCTATCCACACACGATTTCCTATCTTGGGTGCACCTTTCCGTGTTCCACGGTTCTGTTGGCCGATGGTGACTCCTTTATGCAGATTACACCACTCGCCAATCTCTGCATTCGGATTGACGGTAATGTTATATGCGTGACCCAGATACAAACTCTTGCCAATCTTACAACAGTAGGGTATCTCAAGGCCATAGCGTAACATCATTCTCTGCATCAGGAACCTATACCATAAACGGACTATACCACTTGAGCAATAAGCTTTACGATAGTATCTCAGGATGCGAAGAACATCCCCCCCATTTCGCCGTCTATCAGCAGTATATAACTCTTTATATTTCATTTTATTTGATTTTATCTGGTAGTTTTAACCATTCACCAAACTTATCGTCCCACTCTTCAGGATTGAATGGTACCATTCCGGCGAAATGGCAAAAGGTAAGCTCTCCGAAAATAGGTTTTCCATTCACCTCGTAAAAATCAACACGAACGTGAGGGATGCCCTTACTCAGTTTAGCAGCAATTGCTTTCATCTCATTGAAAGACTTTGGCTTTGGTGGGAGTATTTTTGCATTCTCATGACCTTGACGGAACGGCAAATGATTATAATCAGCATCGAAGTAATCAAACTTCACCTCCTCGCCAGGTGTCTGTCTTTCCGTGGCAACGAAGAGGGCTTTTACTTCTCCGTTGAAACAGAAAAATTTGTAATCAGGTAAATCTGGTTGAGAAAAAACAAGTTCACCATTATCTGTTATACTACAAATTGCCCCCCCCAGTTTCTTTCCTGGCAGACGGAGCATCTGTCCAAGTTGTTCGTTGTACTGCTCGGGACGGAATGTGCCAAAGCCAGATGCAGGATAAAGAGTCACTTCACCAAAATAAGTCTTTTCTCCAATTGAATAGAGATCAACCCGTGAGAAAGGCCTATCCTTACTCAACTCTCTGGCTATTCTCACTTGTTCTTCAAGGTTATACGGGCGTTGGGGCTGCTCAGTGGCTGGCAATGCAGCCGTGTTCAGTCCGACAAAGACTTGATGATTCCATTCGGTGTCAAAGAAATCGATGGTTTCCTGTGAGGTTCGATTCTGTATCACCTGACAGTATTTAGGTTCGCCATTGAAACAATACCACTTGTAGTCTGGAAGATCCACCACTGATGGGCCTACCTCAAGGAATTCTTCTGCGAACACCTTCTTCTGTACATTTTTATATGGCCATTCACGAAGCCCACGATATACATCATTCTGGAGAGATGCATTTAATCGCTTAATAGCTCTACCGCGGTCAAATGTATCCTTATCGCGACAAATAACTACTCCTGTGTTACCGCCACTATGATTAGTCTTTAAGACAAAACGCTGCGGGAGGGCATCCCAATCGATATCCTCTGGCCTATCCCATACACCTAGGAGTGGCACCACATACTGGCTCCCAATCACAGAAGATACATAATCTTTTACCAGAATCTTATCCACCATCTTGGTGTATTCCGGGTTGCGATCGTGTAGTTTCAGCCATTGCAACTTCTCCTGAAAAGTAGTAGGATTCTTTAAGTTCAGCCGTCTCCCCATATGGAAGCGGTAACGCAATTTGATGTATGTGCTGTCAGGCAACCACTGCCCGCAGTGTACGACCAGTGAATCAAACAGATAAGATGGCCGTTTAATATAATTAATAATTGGTTGCATTTCTTTTTATTTATGTTTGTTGAGCCAATAAAGGAGTTTGTCTCGATGGGCTTCGCAGGATGTGTAATTTAAGGCAGTCAACACTCTGTTCTTACTTACCATAGAAGGAATCAGTCCCTTAATACGTGCCGCATTAACATACTTATTATAAATTGGTTCATAGATAAATCCGTACTGAGTAGTAGTCCGGTTATAATAATCTTTAATAGCTATATTAAGAGCATTTTTGTCAGAAATTACAGTATTCAAATCGTTGATTTTCTCATTATAAGCGCCACTCTGAAGAATCTCGACTGTTGGTTTATCCGCACATTGACGATATGGATGTAGAGTGTAAAAGATCTGTTCTCTTGCCAATTCAAGTTCTACCATGTATCCTTCTGTCCAGAAGCCACTGCGATTCGATGGCCTGTCAAAACAAAAATTGCCAAGACCGTAGAATATAGGCTTTCCTTGATATATCTCATAACCACTATAACAATGCTGATGGTGGTTGACTACGGCATCAGCACCGGCATCAATGAAGAAACGATAGGTCTCTATCATCCTGGGCGTAGGGAGTTGGAAATGCTCGTGTCCACCGTGGACAATCACCAGGACATAATCAGCCCTGTCTCGCGCCTCCCGAATAGCATAATACTGCTGGATAGGATTGAGAGGATTTGAACCGCCTTTATTTTCTGTGGCAATAGAGAATTCATGTTCGCAACAGTTAATGATGGCAAGACATTTGTCACCAATAGTTTTATAGAGTATTCTCGTGGCCTCGCTTATACTTAAACCTCCACCAACGGTATCAATACCATTCTTTGAGCAAGTTTCTATTGTGTTCCTGACACCTTCATCTCCATAATCATAGAAGTGATTGTTAGCCAGTGTTACGCAATTAAAACCGGCCCAACGAACCGCTTCTACTCCTTTTGATGAACAACATAGGCTGGGACCTATTTTAGAAATAGGCATACCATTTTTTTCAACAACTGGGCACTCAAGATTGACAATAGAATAATCTACAGCCTCCAATATAGGCTTTACATCTTTGAGTACAGCAGCGTAATCTCCGGAATCCAACAACTGCGAGACTCTATCACGGGGGCAAAAATCGCCTGCTACCAATATCTTCATTACGCGATCTGTGTTTTTAGTGAATACAACTTGTTCTTATCTGCTATCATCGCCATTGTGGCAAAGAACCATATATAAGGGGATGCATAGACAGACCACTCTTTATACTCAGCTATGATAAAAAACAAGATAGTCAGCGTGAGAACATAGCGATAAACCCTATCCTTTCTCGCCGTAGTGGTTCTTATCATATTAAAGAATAAATAGATATAGAAAACAATAGCTAATATCAGACCATAAGCCACATACAATCTGAAAAAACCACCATCGACATTCACCTTCACTCCGTTACCAGATTCACCTGAAGGCACTCCAGTCCCTACCAAAGTTTCAAAAGACAGGGGTGGGATTACCGTAGATTCTCCACTCATATACTGTTCAAAGAAAGAAAAATTCAAGAAACCATACGAACGGCTGTCTGATATCAAATGCTCTGTTCTAGCAAATCTGTCTTGAAAAAAAGATAGCGCATTACTATTGGACATAACATTTGTCGCAATGAAAATAACCAATACTGAAACGACTACAAATGATAATATGGACTTGAAAGATGCCTTCGACATGGAATATATAAGCAAAAAAATCAAGCCTAATAATCCAGCTATCAATCCTGTTCTCGCAATCATTGCTCCTGTCAGCAACATAAAGAGATAAAGGATGAAATAAATAGGATTACGCGTTTTTGCTGCAAAATAGAAACAGGCTATCTCTCCTATAGAGTAGCGAATATAACCAGGTGCCGTAATGCATCCAATACCACCAGAATATCCAACCCGAAGATCCTCAAATGTCTCAACATCGGCATTAAAAGCCAAATCAAAGAATGTGGCAATGGCAGGGTCAAGAGTACTTATCCAAATAAACACCGACTGTAACAATGTCGCAAACAAAACAATATGCAAAAACTCATCCCAAGACTGGAAAAGCTTCGAACATATGTAAATTGGGATAATAGTAAATAGGAAGAAATTAATGAGTATCACAACCATATGGTTCCCATCCTTCACCCCAATGGCGAAGAATAGGAACACCATATATAGGAAGATTGCAATATGGACCTTAATGACTTTCTTGTAGAAACGCCCCCCCGCGCCTTTAGTGATTCCTAAAGAATAACTATTGTACAAAGAACCAACAATGAATAATAAATACATCACCACCGAGGCAAGCCTTATGGAGTGGAGCCACATTGGTAGCCCAATGATCGTAAGATTGAATTGGTATATGTAAAAAAACAACAATACGGTCATTCCACAATACCATAGTATTGAGCGTTTCTTTTCAGTCCCTGTCATAGGTTGTAGTCTTTCGCTTAACAGAATTTATCGTTAAACTCTCTCACCATCTTAATAATGTGATTCAAATCTTCCTCACTGAGACTCTGATGAATCGGCAAATTCAAGGTGTGATCCGCAGCATAGTCGGCATTGGGGAATTCACCTGTCACTCCATATCCAGGCACCCTGTGCAAAGGATAGTAGCGATAGGTTGTATAGACTCCATTTTCACGAAGGAACTTGGCAAACTGGTCACGTTTGCCATTCTTAACCTGAATATGATAGAAATAATATGAGGTTTCCACATAATCAGGAAGTACAGGAGGAAGTTCTATCCACGAGAACTGCTTGAGGTTCTCATTATAGAACTGATGAACGTGGGCACGCTTCTCCATATACATAGGAAGCTTTTTTAACTGCTCTAAGGCCATAGCAGCGGTAATATCGTTCATAATGGCACGGTGTCCGAAACTAGAAATGTCGAACTCCCACCACTTCTGAGCAACACTGTTTTCGTAGCCGCTCTTGGTTTCCAATCCAAAATAAAGCCAACGGTCAGCTTTCTTACGGAGTTCGGGCGTATTGAAGTGAAGCATTGCACCATCACCGCATACCAAAATCTTCATAGCATCGAACGACCACATACCCATTTCACCAAAGGTTCCAACCGCCTTTCCTTTGTAGAATGAGCAAACTCCTGCAGCTGCATCCTCAATCAGTTTGATATTATGTTTTTTGCAAAGTGCCATGATTTCGTCCATCTCGCAAGGAATACCGCCATAATGGAGGAGCAGAAGGGCCTTTGTCTTAGGAGTGATAACTTTCTCAATATCTTCTGCACGAGCGTTAAGTGTGTGGGAATCCACGTCACAAAGAACCATTTTAGCGCCAGCAGCACAAACAGCATTTCCTGCGCCAATGAAACTGATAGTAGGCAGGATGACTTCATCACCAGGCTGAATATCGAGTAGATGCATAGAGGAGAACAAGCCTTCGCTGCAACAGTTCGTAGTCAATACCAAATCCTTCGATGACTTGATGTGAGCAGCATATTTTTCTTCAAATTCTGCCACCTTCTTTCCCTTACCAAGCCAGTTAGACTCAAAAACTTTCTCAAGAGCGTTAAGCTCTTCCTTGCCCAATGTGGGCTGATAAACATTAATCATAGAATTTACAAATTATTAGAATTATACTTTCTTTTCAAAACAGATTCGTGAATGGTTTCCTTCAAATAAGGGAGATTTGTGTCGTGCAATAGTTTTGCCATTCCATAATACACAGCTACACCCAACACCAATTGAACCGACAATGTTTGAAGGTTTCCAAGCCCAACATAAGTCATACCATAGCAAACAATAAACATTACCAAGGAACCTATTAGAGGCTTAAATATATCAAGTACCCTTTCGCTAAGACTATATTGATAAACTTTAGAACTCACACAGAAAATAGCAAAAGTGCCGAGAAATTCAATTAATAAATATCCCACAGCAATAAACATAATACCATTGCGTACGGTCACTAGAAGAACAAGGATGTTGAATAACAAAAACAGGCTCTCATAGTACAATCCTATCTCGCTGCGCCCCAGTGCATAATAAACCTGTTTATCGACGCTTGTGATACAGCCACACATCCGCAAGACACAAAAAACCATCAAAAAAGGTATGCAAGGTGCCCATTTAGCAGTAAGTAGAAGTAACACCAATGGTTTTGACGCTGCTGCTACCCAAAATAGCACGGGGAACATAATAAAGGAAGAAGTGCTAATACTCCGACGAGCCATTTGCTTTAAAACATAAACATTATCCTGACTACGAGAAAGGACAGGTAATATAACACTCTGAATAGTACCTATCACGATTTGAGTCACATAACTAGAGTACGTATATGCCTTATCATAATAAGACAAGTCGGCTCGTGAATACTTCTTTCCTATCACCATAGTCCTTAAAGTGTCTCCTGCTCCAGATACCAAATTAGTCAAAAGAATTTTTCCACTAAATGAATATAAAGCCTTTGCAGAAGCAAGATTAAATCCTAAACGCAACGGGATTTTAGCACCTATGGTCATTACAAGAACGATTACAAGCATGTTGGTCAAATTATGCGCTACCAAAGCCCAAAGCCCAAAGCCCTTATATGCCATTATAACACCAACGATTCCTGCAACGGGAACAGCTATGACTGAGCGAAGAAAGAGAGTCTTAAAACTCATGCTCCGGGACAACAAAGCTGTCTGTATTGCGTTTATTGCATTCAGGAATAGCACAAGTGACTGTATTCTCAATGGCCATACCAATCCGGGCGCATTATAATAGGCTGATATCCAAGAAGCAGAGAAGAAAAGAACAACATAGAAAACTAGCGCAATTGACAAACTCGCCGTCAACAAGGTCTCTACATCCTTACTCTCCAGGTTTTCTTTTTGAATAATTGCAGTTCCCAAACCAGATTGTACAAATAGTGCAGCATAGTTGGTTATGGCCACAATTATCGCCAAACTGCCAAAATCTTCTGGCAAAAGCAAACGAGCTAATAAAATCTGAACGAGTAAATTAACTCCCTGGGTAAATAAACGTTCAAGCATTTTCCACCAAAGGGAGTTAACTACTTTATTTCGCGTCACTTGGGACTCCATATTTCTTTATTAATTCGTCGTCGACCCGTTCCAACATTCTAACAGGTGAAAACTCTCCTTTATAGTTGTAGTCAACAAAACCACTTCCTTCAGTAATAAAACTTGTATCGATATCCTTCATGTTTTCTATGACCTTTATGTTACCACTTTTATAGAATGCGGTTTTCTTAACAGAAGGGTTATTCGTTATAAGTTTTTTTCCATAGATTACTGATTCTAGAAATCGTGATGTGTAACCCTCTGTATTACCATAGTTGATTTCAAAGACGCACCGTGTATTCACCGTATGCTCAAGCATATGCTTGTAACTCATATTTTTTTCCGCATATACTATGCCCGGTAACTCAATACGCTCTTTAACATCAACTCCTGTCAAATAGTAAAAAACTTTTAGACCGGCTTTTCGAAACTCTTCGTAGGCTTCCAGGAGCTTGGGCAGTCGATCCTTGGCACGCCCTGCAAAAAAAACATCTGACTCTGGATAACAATCATTTAATGGGATATCTATTTTAGACTCATATTCACTAAACCATGGGTAACCAAACTGTTCGGATTCAACCTTGTCGTATGTCATTTCCAAATCCAAAAGCGGATTGTCAGGCAGTAACGGATTTGCTTTAAAGCATATCTGCTTTAGGTCGCGATGCAACAGCACTATACGACAATTGGGATAGTGTTTTTTTAGCCATCCTAAATAATCTATTGGAAATTTATGCATTAAGAATATAAAACAAAACGGAATCTCGCTTTTTCTTGATTTGAAATAATAAGGAAACCAAAGATGTTTTAAAGGGAGATTAATCTTATTATTCAGTGCATCGCTATTATGCAAAGCATAAAGACACCGGATTACTTTAGACTTAAAATAGACCGGTGCGGAAACCACCTCAACATTTTCTAATTGAGTCAAGTCGTGTGCACATATAGTATTATACCCGTCAGGATAAGTTTTACTACGTGACCCGTCTAGACTATTGAAAAAAACATAGTGATAATGAAACATATTGAGGGCTATTACTTTTTAGCACTATTAAAACAGCACATGCGTACTATATCTTCATATTCTCCATTTTCATTGACTGCCTCATCTTTAAAGGTCGACTCTACGCTAAACCCCGCTTCCTCTAACAGTTTTTTTTCATCTGGATACTTCGCAAATACGTATGAATAGACTTTATGTATCCCATACTCGTCAAAAGCCTTATTACATAAAAGACGTATGGCTTGAGCTTGGCTATCAGGGATCCACTCTACATCACTACTTGTAAATATGCACAACTCGCATCGTTTATTACCATAATCCATATCTTTGAGATAGACCGTAGCGATAGGGTAAGTACATACACCCGTCGTATCGTCAAGACATTCGACGATAAACTGTTTATATTTCCCCGTCACTACATTAGTTCTATAGAACACCCTATTACTCTCTTCTGTGATACGGGTCTTATCCAAACAATGACTCAACACTTTCGAATCATTCCTCCACCGCACGATACTCGGACCGTCACTCTCGGTTATGGGCCTTAAGAAAATTTTCATATTACTATCTTGATTGTTTTAACAATTTATTCAAACTTTCATGCACAGATTTGTATAATAGTGAAAGGACATTTTTAATGCACTTGTTTCGTGCAATCTCTCTTTGATTTCTGCCACTAATATGCCAGTAATAAAAACCGGCACCCATCCTATCATATTCAATCGCTCATATTGCAATAAGTACTCATTGGTGTTAGTATAAGGTCCAAGAAATATAGTAAGCGTCAGGAATATTACACCTATAAAAGATAGCGCTTGTACGCTTTTTATCTTTGCCAATAACATGTACAGCAAATACAATTGAAATGTCAGGCCTAAATACCAATAGGTAGGAAGTATTGAAGGCAGACTGACACCAAATAATCCTGCTGGAATAAGGCTATGAAGGAACGTCAGTGATAACAAACTCTTTAATACTCGTACCCATGAATCTGAAATAAGTTGATATGGTAAAACAAATAATGCAGCCGGCAATATTAACAGAAAGAGTTTCGAATAACTGTGTCTGATTATTCTCTTGCCTCAATTCCACGTTTAGATCCACCATACTTCATTGCCAATCCATATCCAGACAAGAAAACAAACACAGGCACACCTACCCAACCAATAAACGAAAAAACATTCTCAATTATACCCCCCCACTGCATTTTCAAGGAATATTTTTATCCCTTCGCTGCTAAAATGCGTCTCGTTCTCTTGAGCAAGGCCAAACTCTTTCAAATGGAAGAAATTATGCATAGCAATAGACATAATAGCCCACCCACGCATGTTTGTGCACCTATCTTTGGATATGTTCATTTGGCTTGGTATATGAAGGGACTGTCAAAATCCTTTAACAACAAATGCTTAGCATCCTTCTCAGACAGATTAGCCTTCGTTATTGGTATCTGCCAATTTATCTCCAGACTCTCATCCAAGATATTGATACCACCATCTGATTCTGGATGATAGAACTCGTCACACTTATATTGGAACAAAGCCATCTCACTGAGTACGGCAAAGCCATGAGCAAATCCTTTAGGAATAAAAAATTGTCGATGATTGTCTTCCGTCAGTTCCACTGCCACATGTTTTCCGTATGTTGGACTGCCCTTGCGTATATCTACAGCCACATCGAGCACTGCACCTTTTACGCAACGTACCAGCTTGCTCTGTGTGTAAGGTGGGCGTTGAAAGTGCAGTCCACGCATGACACCGTATGAGGACATAGACTCATTGTCCTGAACAAAAACGACGGTATATCCAAGAACGGGAGCAACTTTCTCATCGAATTCTCGTTGAGAGAAACTCTCGAAGAAGTAGCCCCTCCTGTCTCCATAAACTTTCGGTTCAATAATTAGAACGCCATCAATATCTGTCTTTATTACTTCCATAACTTACCATTTTAATGTTCCCGAGTTTATTTCATTTTTCATCTCGTCAATGACCTTTAGCAAATACTGACCGTACTGGTTTTTCAGCATAGGCTGTGCCAAGGTTCTCATTTTTTCTTCACTTATCCAACCTCGACGGTAAGCGATGGCTTCCAAACAGGCAACCTTCAAACCCTGTCTTTTTTCAATGGTCTCAATAAAATTAGATGCCTCTGATAGACTATCGTGTGTACCCGTATCAAGCCAAGCGAAGCCACGACCCAAAAGTTGAATCTTCAATTCTCCATCTTTCAGGAACTCCTGATTCACTGTAGTAATTTCCAGTTCACCACGAGCAGAGGGCTTGATGTGCTTTGCAACATCAACCACCTTATTGGGATAGAAGTAAAGGCCCACCACTGCATAGTTGGATTTGGGGGTTTGAGGCTTTTCTTCTATGGACAGGCAGTTTCCTTGGCGGTCAAACTCCGCAACGCCATACCGCTCAGGATCATCTACCCAGTAGCCAAATACAGTTGCCTTCTTGTTCTCCTCGGCATTCTTTACAGCAGCTTCCAACATGTCCGAAAACCCTGATCCAAAGAAAATATTATCACCAAGAACCAAGCATGCACTATCATCACCAATGAACTTCTCACCAATGATGAATGCCTGAGCAAGTCCATCAGGCGAAGGCTGCTCCGCATACTCGAAGTGTACACCATAGTCAGAGCCGTCACCCAGAAGACGTTTGAATCCCGGCAGGTCGTAAGGTGTAGA
>AUXO011927647.1_pt1 | contig 15910 bp, 21 predicted proteins | sample 768731 | NCBI WGS metagenome assembly AUXO01 (sample SAMN02715735, study PRJNA202380) | gut metagenome | biome: sheep rumen | host: Ovis aries | place: New Zealand: Palmerston North
GGGTAGATGAACTTTACACATTTACTTTACGTCAAGTTTCTCCCCAAAAGTGTAAAGTAGTAGTGTAAACCAAGTGTAAACCTCTGCAAGTGTAAACATCATGACAACTCAATCATAAAACTATTGCATTATATATACCATAATGCTATAATGTTTATAATGAAAGAGGTAATAAATATGAATGCTAATGATGTATTATTTTTATGTCTAATAATAACTGAAATATTTAATGTTATAATCATTAGACAATTAGTTAGTGATATTGAAAATATCAAGAAACAATAATGTTATCAATCTTTTGATAGCTAGAGGGAACAAATACTTATTTTCCTATTTTGTCACCATTTGTTCTCTCTAAGTGTCAAAAGACACTAAAATATTTTTTTAGAAAGAGGTGTCCAGATGGACGAAAAAGAAATGGTAGTAGAAACTACAAACGAAACTGAAAGAAAGGAAACTTATGCAATTTCAACAGAACTTAATGGTAATATCTTTAGTGCTGATGAACAAAAGATTAAAAAGGCAACTTCATTAGATTTAAGTGATGAAAGTCAAGCTGATTTACTTTTAGGAGCAATGTCTGAAGTAGATTACAAATTGAATGATGAAAAAGGTAACGTATTAGAGGTAATAGGATATTATGCTCAAGAAATACCAACTGAAACTTATAATGAAGAAACTGGTGAAGTTATCAGAAGAAAAAAACACACTTTAACATTATTTACTAGTGATGGTAAAAGTCATGTAACTGGCTCTAATGCTTGTTTTATGTCATTTAATGATATTCTAACAATCAAAGGATCTCCTAGTGTTGATAAACCTATGTATTTAAAGGTTGTTGAAACACCAGCTAAAGAAAAAGGTCATACTTATTTAAGATTAAAACCATTTAGAAAAGAGGATAAATAATGGAAAGTAAAGACTATGAAATTATCCTAGAAGCTCTTAACAAAATAGAAGAAAATGATGATGTTAAGAAGTTAAAAAGAAAAATTGAACTTTTTCTAGAATCTGATAAAATAAGAGAAGAATATCAAGCTAATATGGAAAAGATTAGTAAAGAAATTCAAGAGTTAGTAACAAATAAATAATTTAATGATATAATAGAGCTATAGAAAGGGGATATAGAAATGAAAGATATTATTAATGTTGCTGTTAATAATGGTTTAGGTATTTGCTCCTTTATAGCTCTTTTATATTTTATATATAAATATATAGGAGAATTAAATAGTACATTAAAAAAGATTAATGATTCTATGATAGAAATTCAAGTTGCATTAGTAAAGCTAACTGAAAGAGTATCAGATATTGAGAAGAAAGGTGAATAAAATGGAATTTTGTTATCCAGTAAATATAATTAATATAAGACAAGAAAAAACATCATCTCATTTAGGAATAGATTTAGGTTTTGATTCAAACATTGATAAAAATTCTTATAATCAAAATATAATAAATCCTTTTAAAGGTGAAGTAATATATATTAAATATCAATCAACTGGAGGATATGTAATTCATATTTTTTCAAAAGAATTAAATTTAACAAGTGAATTTGGTCATTTAAAAAAAGGAAGTATAAAAGTTAAACTACATCAAATAGTAGAATCTGGAGAGATAATAGCGAAAATGGGAAATACTGGAAAAGTTAGTGGTTATCATTTACATTATGGTTTATATAAAGGTAAATTAAATTATAATAAAAAAGCTAATTTCCTAAATCCTATGAAATATTTAGTAAGATATTACAATCAAATATTATCAGATAAATCTAAAGATAAATTAAAAGTATTACATGCTAAAATTGTTAGAAATGTTCCAGAAGAACCTTTATTAGTTCATAATAAAAAATCATTTTCTAAAGCTAGTATAGTTAAAGATTATAAATTATATAATGGTGATATAGTTCCATTATATGAGGTAGATGGAAAATTTGCTCTTATAGATAAAGTAAGAGGATATTATACATCTAAAAATTATTTATGAGGGTTAAATGTTAGCTGGAGAAAGAAGTTTTGGAACTAATGGTAAAGAAAATTTTTTATTTCCTTTAGAGATTATGTGGCTAACTCAAGGAAGTTATACAGCTACTTATTCACATAATGGTTGTTATGCTATGGATTTTCAAGGAGCTCAGTATAATTCAAATAATCAAGTTGTTAGAAGATATCATTGTCCCTATTATGCACCATTTTCATGTCGTTTGGTTGCTAGATGGGGTTCTTCATCTCCAATGGTTATGTGGCAATCAATAGATGAAGTAAATTTTATAGATGGAACTACTGGATATGCTACAATAGGTTTTTGTCATGATGATAATGTAATGAACTTTACAATTGGAGAAACAAGAACTCAAGGTCAAGTAATAGGGCATACTGGAACTTATGGAGCAGCGGCTGGTGCTGACCATGTTCATATCGAGGCTAAAAAAGGAATTTATAATGGGTATTATAAAAACTCAAATGATGTATATATGGTAAGAGGTTCAACATGGTTATACAATTTAATGGGTGTTAATGATACTAATTTATATAAAGACTATTATGTTAATCATAATAATGTAAGAGTTAATTATAATTGGAGAGAATTTGAAGGATCAGGACCAACACCACCAATACCACCAACACCAACTTATAAAAGAGATGGTAAATTTCCTTGGGTGTTATATGCTAAAAAGTTTAGAAATGGTTTAAGGTAGAGTAAAGAAAATATACATTTGATATATTTTCTTTTTTATGCTATATTTATCCTAGAAAGGAGTTAACTCTATGTCAAAGATATCTCGAGATGATTTTTCAAAAAAATATGTTGATAAATTCAAAACTGAAGATGATGGTATTGAGTTCTTAGAAGATTTATCTGATTCATTTACTGATGAGGAAGTTGTTGAAAAGTCTTTATATGATGATATTAGTTCAAAGTATGAAGATTTAAAAGAAAAATATAAAAGTAGATTTTTTGATAGTGAAGATGATAAAAAAATGCCTTTTCCTACCAAAAAAGAAGAAGAGTTGGAAGAACGAGAAGTTATTGATGTAAAATCAATATTTAAAAGATAGAAAGGAAATGATTAATAATGGCAAGAGATTTTTTAACTACAAGAAATAGTTCTGAGTTACTTTCATATATTATAAATGAAACTCCAGAACTTAGAAGTGAAATTGATTTACCAGTTCAAGGAGAATCAATTGCACCAATAGGAAAAATAATTGTTGATAATGAAAGATATAAAAATGCTTTCTTAAATACTATTAATGTTATAGGTTTAACTATAATAAAAGATAATATGTGGGAAAATCCATGGGATTCTTTCACTGAAAAGGGATTCTTAAATAGAGGACAATCTATTAGAGAAATATTTGTTGATATAGCTGATGTTTATGATTATAATTCAACAAAAAATAGTCCAACTAACTTCTTAAGTAATGTTGTACCAAACGTACTTCAATATATTCACAGTGTAAACTATCAAAAATACTACAAGACAACTACTTCTGATGAAGAAATAGCTATGGCTTTTGAATCAGATGAGGGTATTTTCAACTTAATTAATAAAGTAATTCAATCATTATATAGAGGTTATGAATATGATAAATATATTGTTGAAAAATATATGTTATGTAAAAGAATGGTTGATGGAACAACTACAGCTGTATATATAGATGATTATGCAACTATGACACCAAGAGAAAGAGTTGAATTTATGAAATCATACTCTAATAAACTTGGATTTATGTCTCCAAACTACAATCCAGCTGGTGTAAGAGTTGCTACTCCTTTTGATAGACAATATCTATTAATGAATACTGATTTTGAATCTCAATTAACTACATCAGTTTTAGCAACTTCATTCTTTAGAAATGATGCTGAATTTAGAACTAATGGAGCTTTAATTGATGGATTTGGAAATCATGATGCTGCAAGATTAACTGAACTTTTAGGTTCTCAATATGTACCATTTACTAGTGATGAATTAGCAATCCTTGAAAAAGTTCCAGCTGTATTATTTGGCTATGACTTCTTTCAAGTATGGAATTATGCACTAGATAGAAATGTTGAAACTCGTTCAACTATGTTCTTTAATCCAGAAAGTTTAAAGACAAATCATTGGTTACATACATGGAAAGTTGTTTCAACTTCACCATTTGAGAACATTATCACATTTGTTCAAGATGAACCAAGTATTACTAGTGTAACTGTTAGTCCAGCTTCTGCTACAATTACAGCTGGTCAAGATTTAAAATTATCAGCTACAGTTGTTGCTGATGGTTTAGCAAATAAAGCTGTTACTTGGAGAGCTGGATCATTATCTGATTCAACATGGACTGATATTGATGGTGTAACTATCGGAGAAGATGGAACATTACATGTTGCATCTACAGTTACTAGTGAAACTGAAATATCAGTTGGAGCTACTTCAGTTTATGATACAACAAAATCTGATGTTGCTACTATAACTGTTGCTTAATATTCCTTTATTGGGAAAGGGTTAATTCCCTTTCCTATTTTTTATTAGAAAGGAGATAAAATAATGAAAAGAAAAGCTGTAAATTCTCAACTTTATAACTATAAAACTTATTTAAATTATAAAGATAAAATGATGTCTTTAGCTATGAATGTATTTCAGTTTAAGAATTTAAATCCTTTTATTGATATGGCTCTAGTAAATAAAACTTTATTAATGAATGGTAGTGTTGCTTTTTTCAAAGATGATGTTACTGGAGATTTACTTGCTATGCCATATACATCATTAGGTTCTTTAGATTATTATGGACGTCCAACAAGGATTCAACCTATTCCATATTTTGGAATATATAAAAGAACTCTAAATAGAAATGAATTTGTTATTATGTATGATAATAATTCTAAAATTCCTATATATCCAGAGTTGATTCAATCAGCTGAAAGACTAGCTCTTATTAAAAGGGGTATTGATATAAATGTTAGTCAACAAATGACTAATAGATTCTGGAAAACATCAGAAGAAAACGAAAGAACATTAAAATCTATTTTAAATCAAGTTGATTCTAATGTTGAAACAATTGTAACTTATGATAACTTTGAACTAGATGAAACTCAACAAGTATTAAACCCAGCTCCATTTGTTGCTGATAAATTAAATGATTGCAAAAAAGAAGAGTGGGCTGAATTCTTAGAGATCATTGGAATAAGTGAATCACAAATAAATAAAAAAGAAAGAATTATTAAAGATGAAATTATGTTTTCTATGGGTGGAACTATTGCAAGTAGATTTAATAGATATGAATCAAGAAGAAAAGCTGTTGAGGAAATTAATGAAAAATTCGGTTTAAATATAGAAGTTGCTTTCTATGATGGATTGCCATCTACATTATTAAATCCAGAAGAATTTTTATCTGATACTAATGAAGAAATAGAGGTGGAAGAAAATGCCAATATATAGATTAAAACCAACATATAATAATGAAATGTATATGGCTTTATGTCAAAATGATATGCCACCTACTTTGTATAGTCTAATGAATAGCGAGGTTAATTTTGGAGCTGAAGAACAAACTTCTATAAGTGATTTACCAAGTGCATTTAAAAGTTATTTATTCGATTTTGAATATCCTTTAGATAATCAATTTAAGAGTGATTTTGAAGAAACTTTTTTAACTCATTATATGTTTAGAAGAATAAATTATGATACTTATCTTTCTTTTAAATTACATCTAAAAGTAAAATTAAAAAGTATTATGCCTAAATATAATAAAATGTTTCTTGGTTTTTCTAATTTAGATTTTGATGGTTTTAGAGATACAACTACTAGAAGATTAACTGATGTTAGAACTATAAACGAAAGTAATTCAGCTGAAAGTTCTGGAACAAGTAGTGGAACAAGTTCCTCAACATCTAGTGGAACAAGTTCAAATACTACTGATAATAGATATAGTGATACTCCTCAAGGACAAATTAATAATGTTCAAAATGGAACATATTTAAGTGATTATACTTATAATCAAGCGAGTGGAACAAGTAGTGATACTAACACTTCAAGTGTATCAAATAGTTCTTCAAGTGATTCATCTGAGGAAAAAGAAAAAACTGATAATTTAACCACTAATGAAACAATAACTCATATAAGATTAGATACTCTAGATGAATATAAAAAGTTTTTAGATTATGCTAATAATATATATGATATGATTTTCAAAGAATGTGATTCATTATTTTTTGGACTAACATCATTATAGAAAGGAATGATAAAAATGAATGAACAAATAGGAAATAAAATTAATGATAAAACTTATATTAAATTAACTCCATTCAAAGGTTTTGTATTAGAAAACTTTCCTTTTATTGAAGCTGATTTTGATGCTATTACTAATTATCAACTTTTATGTAAAGTAATAGAATATTTAAATAATGTAATAGCTAATCAAAATATGGTTCAAGAATTAGGTACTGAATTAGTTAAGGCTTATAATAATTTATTAGATTATGTAAATAATTATTTTGATGACTTAAATTTACAAGAACAAGTTAATAATAAACTTGATGAAATGGTAGAAAGTGGCGAACTTGAAGAAATAATTGGAGAATATATTAATAATTATGTTGAAAGAACTTTTAATAATGTATACGATATGACAAATAGTTTATTAGAAGATGGTATGAAAGCTAAAACTTTAGGATACTATGATGTTGATGATGGTGGTGGTGCAGAATATTATATAACATCAATTCAACCATCAACAGATTATTATGAAACTTTAAGTAATGGAAACTATGCAGTTTTAATCCTTGATAATTTTAATATTAAACAAATAGGTGCAAAAGGAAATGGTATAGATGATGATGCACAATATTTCATTAATGCAATAAATTTATTAAAACAAAAATTTTCAAGTGTAAATTTATATGGCAACAATTCTATTTTATTAGTGCCATCAGGCAAATATAAGATAACTCAAAAAATTGAAATACCTTTATATTTAAAAATTAAATCACTAGATAATGTTATATTCTATAGTTATATTGAAAATGATAGTTGCTTTGAAATATATAGTGATGATAATATAAATCCAGATGAAGCTTTTATAAATAATTATTTTAATATTAATCAAGATATATCTCCAATTATTGATGGTAGTAATGGAGGAATATCAATTATAAATAAAATTAATGTTACTAAAGACAATAATTACTTAACAACTAGTGCAGGTAATTCAATAGCTATAAAAATTGGTAAAAATACAACAAACTTAAACGCATATTATTCGCTAAAAAATATAATGATATCAGATTTTAATATTGGTTTATTAATATATAGTAAAAACAATTATCTTACTACATTTGAAAATATTACATTATTTGAAAATAATTATGGCTTACAATATGGTGCAGATATTGATATAAATTCTGGTGAAATGATAAGATTTATAAATTGTAATATTTCTAATAATCATGTAGCATTAAATTTAACTAAATATGGAAGTTTAAATCTAATTAATTGTTCCCTAGATTATAATCAATTATGTTATCTTATTTCAAACCCTACGGGGGGAAATATAAATGTTAATAATTGTCATCATGAAGGATTTTACTCTAAAAAATATATTGATGATGGTAATTTAACAGATTTATTAAGCGAGGAATATTATGGTTTAGTTTACTTTAATCGAACAACTAACAATCTATATTATCAATGTAATGTCTTATTTAATAATTCATCAATAAGTGCAAATAAAGGAAGTGCAAATATAATAAGGGCAATATCAAATAGTGTTAATAGAAACTGCGTATCATTTAATAATGTTAGATTATCTGGACTATTTGCATCTAATACATCAAATTGGAGTAGATTTGCAAAAGATCAAAATAGTCTATGCAATAAATATGTAACTGTTTTAAAAAATAATATTATACCATCTTATAATAGACAATGTATACTTTCAAGAAGTGAATACAATCTAGTAGATGATAGCTTTAATGACAATGCAACAGTTGGTGAAACAGGAAATTATTATTCAAACACTGTTATTGGAAATATTAAAATATTAGAAAGTTATGGTGGAACATCATACGAAATAATAAATGATGCACAAATTGATAACAATAGTATTAAATTATACTATGACAACACACGTGCAAATGGTTGTACTATAAAATTCCAAGGAAATACAAAAATAAGTTGTAAATTAGGTGATGTAATTACAACAGATGGTTTAGTTAAAAATATTGAATCTGGTACTCTAACAAAAGGAATACGACTATATGATAAAGATAATAATTTATTAAAAGAATTATTATATTCTGATAATCAAACTATTAATGTAAATTATAATGAATTATACAACTTTGGAAATGAAATATATTATATAGATGATAAAAAAGTAGATTATATAATACCAATTTATCAAGTCAAAATATATAAATTAGACAATCCACTATATAATTACTTTGATGTTTTAAATTTACAATGTTATAAACTTAATTAAAAAAGAACTTCAATTGAAGTTCTTTTCTTATGTAATATTATTTGATACTGAATAATCTCCAAAATTAGTGTGATTGTTCCATATTGTAACACCACTTCTCGCTATTGAATTAATAAGTTCCATAGAAGAAGCTGGTAAACATATATTATTATGATTATTAGGATAACCTATATTATCATCTTTAGATATTTGTATATAGTTATAGTTTTGTCTATGTAATAAGTTAGGATATTCAACACTATTAATCATATATCCATATCTAGTTAGATATTTGTCGAGTTTTCTCGCATATTCGCTTGTTATACTCATTTTTAAATAATTGAATCCCATAGCTCCTATACTTGTTAAAACATCTCCAGCTGAATTTACTCCCTTAAATATATCTGGTTCTTGTTTATGTTGGTAATATTCCATACTATTATCAAATGCTGATATTCCACCAGATACAACTGAACCAGCTCCACTAGCAAGTAGTCCCGGTGTAAGTGCTGCTCCAATACCAGTTCCAGCAAGAGCAACTCCACCAGCTATCATTCCAGCTCCTAAAACAATTTCAGCTCCAGTTTTAACCCAGTTCATTGTATTATTTACAGCATTTTGAGTTAACCAGTTAGTATAAGCATCTTCACTCCATGGAAGAGTTGGATATTTAGGACCAACAATTGCTTCATCTAGTGCTAATACATTACCATTGTAATTATGAGGAATAGCAATTATAGAAGCTCCTATTGATGGTACTCCATAATACCATATCTCTACTGGGTGATTAGTTCCACTAAATGATTCATATTTAAGTACATTTGAAGAACCAGCTGTATTTTCCATTAAACAATATTGATAGGGATAGCAAAGAAGCTTCTTATTAACTGGAGTATAACCATCAAGGGAAGTTGGAATTGAACTAATAGGTGTATATGTTGCATGATATGGTGTTGTATAACTTGTAATTAAACCTTTTTGGCTTCCTATTTGGGTATCTGGAACTATTATTGATGGAATCATATAAACAAATAGAACTGAATTATCTTTTTGTTGTAATGATTCATTTATTCTATTTTCTACTTGATTTAAATTTGAACAATAATACACAAAACCATTCATTATTATTCCACCTAAAGAAGTATAAATTGTTTCTGGTTGAGCAGCTTCTAGAAGCTCAGTCGTTACTACTAAATAAGCATAAGTAGAAAATCTAGAATCTCCAACTAATGCTCCATTACCAGTATATGAACCATGTTCAATTTTTTCTGGAACAGTATGCTCTCCAATATTATCAGAAGTAACATGTTGTCTTATTATAAAACATTGTTTTGGATTCCAATAATCAAACCAAGTCGTCCACTCATCAATTGTATAATATATTTCACATGAGTTATCTGATAAATATACTACTTTATCAATAAAAGCAAAAAACCATTTATTAGAAAAGTCCGGATTTTGAAATGCCATATAATTTGATTGAATACATGTTCCATAAGGAGCATTAACTTTTATGCTTCCTCTATCTCTTATAAAACTATAATTTAATGATTGATATACTAAATTATTTGAATCAGTTAATAATGTTATCATTTGTGTTTCAGTAAATGATAATACTTGTTTATATTTTTTATCTAACTTTATATTTTTACTTAATATTATTCTTGAACTTTTATTGCTCATAATTTCATCTCCTTATACTAAAATCAATTGCTTGTTTAAAATCAGTTCCAACTAAATCATTAGCATAAAATATATTAGATTCTCTAAAAGTATTCAATATATTTTGTAACTTACCCCCCTTAATTGTAACATCATAAATGTTTCTTTGGTAGTTTTTCTTTTGATTAACTTCATCAGAAAAAATTAAAATATTATCTTTCCATATATCATCATAAGGTTTAATAAACCATATAACCTCTTTAGTTTCTTTATCTTTTAATAATTCTCCTAAGAATTTAAAGCTTTGATATTGAAAACCAATCATATATAATCTTTTATATTCTTTATAGCTCTTTTTTAGATTAGGCTGAGGATCAGATTGCCATTCACCTTTATTAAGCATATTAGCATGTTTACCTATAACATAAGAACTTGTTCCAGATGATTTACAATATTCAATTGCAATTGTTTTATCAATAGAAGTTCCATCTTCATTAAAATCACCAGTTGGAACTTTTAATAAAGATATATCACCTTGTTTTTGCTTCTTTATTATATCCATTAAACCCCAATCGATAAGATAAGGACAAACTCTAGAGATAGAGTTACCAACTAACCATAACTTAACGACATTTCTTTTCCTATCAATAGTAGAATAGAAATTCATTAATTTATCTGGTTCATTTTGTAAATAAGGTGAATTTCTAACCATAAATTCTTCAAATATAATGTTATATACATCTAGATATGATTGCATAGCATAATTTTGCTCAGTTGATAGTGAACCAACATATCCAATCTTAATTCCTCTTTTTAATTTTCTTGTTTTTTCGTCTATATTAGCTAAATATATTTCTTTTCTATATACATCAATAGTTGTATATTCCCCATTAGTTAATCTTTTAATATCTACATCAGCAAAATATTTTTCTACAAAATTATTTTTTATTTCAACTTCAAATCTTCTTAATAAAAAGAATCTTTTTAATTCATTAATAGATTCAGTTAATAAAGATTCTTTTGAAAGTCTATTATATGAAGAAAGAAATGTATCAAGTGCAATAACATGCTTAACTTGATAGCTTTTACCATTACTCCTTTCTCCATAAATTAGATTAATATCAGCATTTAATGATTTAATCTTATCAATAGAATAATGCTCAATATTTTTTGCCATTAGAATAACTTTCTACTAATTTTTTATAAAAAATATATTGCTTCCATAACTTATCTTGTTTTTCTCTAATTTCTTTAGCTTGGTCAATAGGTGTTTCCCAAGCTACTCTCCTCATTTTCATAGAATCACTTAGTAATTTGTTTCTCTTTTTAATTAAAGTTTTTAAATCCACCACTGTATCACTCACTTTCTAAAAAAATTTTAGCAATTTCTTTCTCTAGCTCTTCCCTTACTCTTTTTATATCTTCAAATTTAGCTGTTCCATTACAAATATTTTTTCTATTAAGTTTTAGATTATTACATATTTTAGTCATAGTTATTTTATTAAAATTAATAATAATCTTATACTCTCTGGAATTTTTTTTCTCACTAATTTTCATTATATACACTCCTTTCTGATACGGAATCATTTATTAATTCTACATAATCAAGTGCTTTTCCAAGTGTATAAGAACAAGGAACTAAACAGCACCCAGAAACATCATTAACAATATATTTATTACCTTGATAATCTTCCATCTCTATTGGAGATTGATTATCAACATAATAAAGTAATAATTTATTAGTATCTTTACTTTTAAATATAAACCCATCTTTAAATTCAGTTAAGTCTTTCATAGCTTTACTACCTTTTTTAGGAACTCCAGCAACAGTAATTTTTATATCACCATTACTATTTCTTACGGCGTATTTTTTCGCACCTTGCGTGATAAATTCTTGGTAATGTTCCTCAAAATCAAACACTCCTATTAAGTGCTTTTTACCTTTATAATCAGTTGGCTCAAAATTTGCGATATCTAGATTTCTTTCTTTGCATACATGTTCAATTTTTTTCCTTACACTTTCATTATATTTAATAAAAGCATCTTTGTTATATCCTTGTATTAACTTCGCACTATCAGTATCACAATATACACAATATTTATCATTACCATCTATTATTCTTTCAATTAATGCTTTTCTACTCCAAGCAGTAACCCAGCACCCATAAGCAAAAGATAAAAAAGATTTTTTCTTTTCTATTTGTAACTTTTCAATTATATCCTCATTTGATAAAGGTATCTCTTCCCAAACACCATTATCAAATTTAACATCATCTGATATAGTCCGAGTTACACTCATTCCATAAATGGAATTAAACTTAGCTTTTTCTAAGTTATAATCTAACTCTTTTTCTTTTATTCCTTTATATGTTGTTTTCTTAACATATTTTTCTAATATAAAATTAACTAATTGTATAGGTAAATAATCATATTTTGAATAGTAACTTTCTTCAATAGTATATTCAAAATCATAACACTTACTATATAATTTAAAATCAACATCAGTTAAAACCATTTTAAAAGAATCAGCTCTTATTATTCTACCATTATCATACTTAGCACCTCTAAGCTCAAAACATTTTGAACCAGATATAAAATGGTTATAAAATTTTGATTTTACATTTCTAAAACTAACTACTAAAAGATAAGCAAAAGATTTTAATAAATCTTCTAATCTTCCAACTTTACAAGGTTTAAATTCTTTTGATGGATACTTTTGAACTAGCATAGAATAAGGATAGGAACTTGTAATATCCCATGAATCAACATTAGATAATAATGAATTAGTCATCAGATAATTAGAGTGCGTATAGCCACCTTGAAAAGCATACACTAAAAGATTATATACATGAGGATCAGTATTGATTGCTTTATATACTTTTCTTTTATATTTATAATCTTTTAAAGTGATATTAAATAACTCTCTTCTAACTTGACCAGTTGATGTAGTTGGAATCTTATTTACTTGTTCATACAAATCTCTCATATATTTAATATAATAGTACAAAACTAAACAATCATTTTCACAATAAGATAGCTCTTCTTCTGATAATATTGTTTTAGAATGTCTTAATAAATTATAATCTAATTTTTCAACTAATTTTTGAACTGGTAAATTATAAGTTTTAGGTAAACTCTCTAACTTTTGATTACTCATAAATAGACTACATCTAAACTCTATATTAAAATTTTCAAGTTCAGCTTTCATAACTTTATGACTTTTTCTAGCAAATACTGATTCAAATTTAAATACTCTCATTAAAAACTGGAACTCAAATGATAAGTTATGAACAAAGATTATTTTCTTTAAAGTACAATAATCATCAATCATTTTTATAAACTCTTTAAATTCGCTCCAAGTTCTACCATAATAAACTGTATCATTAATGCCAAATTGCCAAACATACATACAAGCTCTTTTTTCACATCTTTTTTGTTCTTTATCTCCCAATTTTTCATATTCATAATTATTATAAATTTTACCATCAAGAACTATAAAAGAAGTTGATTCAATATCAAAGGTATAGATATTATTATCATATTTTTTCCTCTTTCCTACCTCTTTAATATCATAAGGTTTAAAATCCTTATAATATAGTATCAATCTTTTTATATAAAGAACGTAAAGCGTCTTGTAAATCCATATCTAAACCAGCTGATGATACATCTAAACCAGCATAGGATATAAATAACTCTTTAAATTTATTTAAACCAGCTTGTTCAATTTCTTCATCTGAAAATGGTATCTCATCATTTCTTAAATTATCTCTAAATTCCTTAACTTCCATCATTAGAGCTTGAAGTTCTGATGGGTCTAAATATTTTCTCAAAGCTATAAAATCTTTATCTTCATATAATGTATATAAAGAATCTACTTCGCTTGGTGTCATATCAAATTCATCTAGCTTAGCTGATATATTTTCTTTTATTCCTTTTTCTACCTCTTCAATTCCAGATAATGTTGATGTTTTATTCTTTAAAAAGTTCTCAGTTAGTTTATTTATTTCTAATAATTCATCTCTTGATTCATTACCAGTTAGTTCAATTTTATTCAATTTTTTATTAAAGGATTCTAATTCTTCTAGCTTTTTAGAAGCAAATTTACCTCTATAATCTTTTATATTAGTAGTTTTTATTTTTCTTTTTCTTCCAGAACTATCAATAATAGTAATAGTTCCTTTTCTTTCAAATTTTTTAGTCTTAGGATTGTAAACTCCCTTGTTAACATCTCTAATTAAAGAACTTAGTCTTTGATTAGCTTTTTTAACTTGTCTTTTAACTTGACTTCTTAAACTTGAAGTTGAAATTGTATTCAAATAATTTCTTCTTGGTGGTTTATATCTATACATTTGTGATACTATAACTGGTTCATTATCTACTAAAGCATATTCATTAACCATCTTTGTTATGTATTTTTTAGTACTTCTCCTCACTTTAGTTCTAAATTTTACCATATAATATCACTCCTTAATACATTTTTATTTTTATTATAGTTCCTCTATTATAAACAAACTTATATTTACCATGATATACAGTAAACTCATCTAATCTATATAGCTTATTCATTTGTTCAATAAAGTGTTCTTCTTCATCAATATCATTATACATTGTTAAATCTATTTTTAAAAGTCCAGAAGAATCTCCTATTGAATAGTTATATTCAACATCTTTTAGTATTTCTCCTATTCTACTTGTAAAATTTCTTAATTTAAAACTTTTCATTATTCTTTCTCCTTATCTAAATATTTTTCATAAAGTAATAGTTCTTCACATAATCTGTCTATAACTCTATATAAAGCTTCTTTATTTAAACTATCTAGCCACTCTTTTCTTTCTTCTATTGTCATTTCTTCTAGTAGTTTATTTTCTTTGCCTACTCTTATATAAATACCACTATTCATTGTTATTTCCCTCTTTATTAAGATGGTCTATTATTTGATTGATTTTATCGACTACCCCATTATATGCAATACAATATAATTCGCTTTCACTTTGTGGAATATGTCTTTCCATCTTTTCTATCTTCTTATCTTCTTCTATTATTTCTACTTCATTATTTAAATCTAAAAGACTATATCTATCAGTAAACCAATAATATTCACTTACATAATCATCTTTTTCTTCCCTTATAGTAAAAGTTTCATTGTTATATTTTATTTTTTTTTTTGGTACTTCTTCACCATTTGCTATTTTATTTAATAAATCTATTACTTTCATTTTCTATTCTTCTTTCTTCTTTTGATTTTGTCTTTTATATCCATAATTAAATAAACTGTTACAATACCTAATAATCCCCCTATAAGAATCCCTAAAGGTACAATAAAATCTTTAAATATTAAGTAATCGACTATTTCATTTAGTATCATTATTCTTCACCTACTTTATCTAATATTTTTAAAAGTTCATCAACATTCATATCAACTAATATATCTCCATCCTTGAACATAATAGTATGTTTTTCTATATATTCTCTTAATTCTTTTATGATAGAGTGTAATTGTTCTTTTTCTTTAATATGTTTAGTTATTGTTTTATTGTGTTCTACTATTGATACTGTATATTTCAATTCTTCTTTTAATCTTTCTATTTCTTCTTCTCTATTGTTTATTTCTTCTATTAATTCTAAATTTTTACTATCAGCTTGATTTAATAAATTAACTAATCGTTCATCTCTATTAAATAACATTTCAGTATAATTCACTCTTTATCACTTCCTTTTAGTTCTTTTAGAATATTTAAAATCAACCATAAGGTTTCTTCTAATCTGCTTTCTAATGTTCCATAATCTCCACAATAATTTTCTATATTTTTTT
>AUXO012773917.1_pt1 | contig 15909 bp, 10 predicted proteins | sample 768731 | NCBI WGS metagenome assembly AUXO01 (sample SAMN02715735, study PRJNA202380) | gut metagenome | biome: sheep rumen | host: Ovis aries | place: New Zealand: Palmerston North
TTTTCTTCTATTATTTCTTCTGAATCATTATTTGAAGCATTTTCCTGCTCATTGAGAATTTCTATCATTTCCCTGATCATATCCTCATCCTTCAGTGTAAACATAAACTCTACTCTTCGTGAAGCTTCCATATTGACAGATCCGTCTTGATTTAATATAGGATCTGTATATGACTTACCGTTGGTGGAAATCAGATCACGCATTGCTGTTAGCTGATTTCCTTTGAGGATAGTGGAATCATCGCCAAGACAGAAAGCAGCTACCGAATAGGCCCTTTTTTGAGAAAGATCCAGATTGAAAAGATATGTACCCTGAGTATCGGTATGTCCTTCTATAGATATAGAAGAAACATACTCTTTATACTTGTCACTGAGGAGTATATTTGCATATCTCGGAAGAAACTCTGCAAGGAAAGCTTTTCCGGTATCCTTGAGCTCATCCTTGTTATACTCAAACAAAACGCTGGAATCCATAGTGATGGCTCCGGTCTTCTCATCAACGGAAATGTTAAGGTTGGATCCTGTAAACTCCTCTTTCAGTTCTTCTATAAGTTCTGATCTGATACCGATGATACGGTCAAGCTTGGCCTGCTGAGTGTTCATAATCTCTTCAAGCTCCTGAAGAAGCTGCGACTGTTCATTGAGGGTAGCCTCCTGAGAATTAAGCTTATCCTCCTGAGTAAGAAGAAGTTCCCTTTGTGCTGCAAGCTTCAATTCCTGCTCTTCAAGTTCTTCCTTTTGGGCAGCCACTACCTTTTTCTGTTCATCCAGCTCCGAAGCCTGAACTACCAGCTCCTGTTCCTTTCCGGCAAGCTGTTCCTCCTTCTGATCAAATCGGATCTGAGAATGTAATGTAGTAAGAGCTATGATCAGTACAAAACATAAAAGCAGTCCTGCCATCATATCAGAATACGAAAGCCAATATGTTGTTTCTCCATCCTGTTTTCTATTTTGCCTGTTTTTGCTATTTTTATTAAACATATCAATTCCTTCTTGCTGTGCCTGAATTCCTTCTTGCATCCTGAATAGCCAAGGTCAGATTGTTGATCTCTGATGCAGCTCTTTCAACCACATCCTGAAGATCCCTGTAACTATTGCTTACAAGCTTAGGTAACTGATCATTTGCCCTCTTTATATCCGCAACCTGATTTACAAGATGTGACTCTACATTTATCAGATTGTTGTCGATAACCTTAAAGGTATTGTCGATATCCTTAGGAAGCTTGTTGACTGATAGTCTTATGGCATCAAGCAGTTCCTTCTGGGCATTGAGCTCTGTCTGGAATACTTTGACAGATTCATTAAGCATACTTCTGTAGCTCTCAAGATCTCTCAAATACTGGCGGTCATCCGCTATAAGCTTCTGATTGGTTCCATTAGATACCCAGAGATCATTCATGCTGCGTTTCATCTCCTGCTGCACTTCAACCACACTTGCTGTAAATCCCGCAAGCTGATCGCCAAGAAGCTTGGCCTCTTCATTTATACGATGTGCTATCTCTCTGGTACTTCCGGTTTCATCAAGCACCTGTTTCATAAGTGCGGCATTATTGTTCTGTATCTGATAGCACTCATTGATGGTATCCGAAAGGCTTATAAAAGCATTGTTTAATGACTTATTCATTTCTATAATGAAAGCATTGACAACGGTTCTGAGAGCTTCTGTCTGATTCTGTGTTGCTACATTCACAAAATCATTAAGTGTTTTATTCATACGGTCAAACTGAGGTGTCAGAACGCGAGTCATATCTTCAGTAAATCTTTCGCCCATATCACTTATGGTTGAGAGCTGCTTTTCCTGAAGCTCAATCAGTTTGTTGACACTGTCATACTCACTGTCCGGAAGAACATACTTACGATATGAAACAAGGAAGCTTCTTATAGCACTTTCTGCTTCATCTATCTTGCGTTTAAAGGCATAGTTAAATGTCAATGAGAATACAAGACCATAGATTGAAGTATGGAAAGCAACCTTGATACCATTCATAAGAGGTGTGATACTGTTTGTGATCTCCATGGTGGAGCCTGTATTGAACTCCTGAAGGCCTATGGACAGTCCTATAAAGGTGCCGAGGATACCAAGTCCTGTCATAACACCTGCTACCTGATTAAGCTGGTTTCGGTGCAGTACATCATCAATGATGCCGCTGTTGATAAAATCCTCTATATCGCACTTATAGCTGTGCTCCTTCATTTCATTGATACGGTTAAGCTCATACTGATAGTCTTTGTAGGCATCCTTCAAGTACTGCTCCTCAAAAAGCAGATCCTGATTATCCTTATATGTATCGTAAAGAAAATCATGACTGTTCATGGCATCGTTTCTGATTTTTGCCGTAACACGCTGAAGATCCATAATAATACTGTTCATAGGTACAAAACAGTTCATGTCACTGCTAAGGAGTATTATGGCCACAATAAAAAACATAGCCGCATTAACAGCTATACTGCCTAAACTTTCACTCTGCCCTGAAAAAAAATTCAGATAGACACATACTCCGGCCATAACAAAGAATACAACCATCACCAACCACTCATACCATTTTTTGTTCTGCATATTTCTTTTCCTCCGGTACTATATTGATTTCTAAATATTTTTCTATTGTGAAGATGACTCTTGCTTCTATGTAAAGCAATACATTGACACTTACACTGTTTTATATAATTATATTATTTTCATAATCAGATATCATTAATTTTGCAGGAATTAAACCTTATAAATTCTGACGGATTACTGCTCAAAAACCTATAAAGGCAGTCATTATATGGTCATAATCAACTTTATGCTTTATATAATAAAGTCTGATAACTACAGAATATTTTTTCATGATAAAATCATAAAGTATTTTTGTTAAAGGAGATAAGCTATGGATAGCACTACAGTAAATGCCAAACATACAGAACGGCGCAAAAAGCCTTCTCTTCGAACTTTGTTTTTTGATTTTTTAAAGTTCGGACTTTTTACTTTCGGCGGTGGATGGAGCATCATCGCACAAATGCAGAAAATATACGTTGAAGACAGAAAGCTCATATCATCACAGGAGCTTCTCGATATGACCAGTGTAGGCAGAAGTCTTCCGGGTACCATGATCGGAAATATAGCCATACTCTTTGGATACAGTCAGTATGGAATAGCCGGAGCGTTTGTATGTCTTTTCGCCATGATACTTCCACCCTTTCTGGTGCTTCTTGTGGTAGGATCTTTCTACACATCCTTCAAGTCCAATTTCTGGGTGGCTGCTGCCATGAACGGTATCAGATGTGCTGTTGTTCCTATCATCCTGACAGCCGCCTTCAATATGATAAAGGGCTCCTTCAAGTTCCCACCATGCTATTTTGTCACAGTTCTGTGTGTTGTTCTGTATCTTGTATTTGATATAAGCTGTGTCTACCTTGTAGTTCTCGGTGCAGTGTCCGGATGGATCATCAGTGAGATCTATGTCCGCAGGGAGGTGTGATATGGCTGATATCATGACATTGATCCACCTCTACTGGAGTTTCGTCAAAATCGGATTCACAAGCTTCGGAGGTCTTTCCATGATTCCTCTCATCACCAGTGAGATGATGTCTCATGGGTGGCTCACACTTGAGGAGATATCCGATATCGTTGCTATCGCTGAGATGACGCCAGGTCCTCTCGGACTTAACTGTGCAACCTTCGCAGGATTACGGGGAGCTGGACTTACCGGCGCTATCTGTGCCAATCTCGGAGCGATAACACCTTCTGTCACTCTCTGTCTTGTTGCTGCCATGTTTTTTGAAAAATTCAAAAAATCAGATATTATGCAGAAGCTGCTTGTAGGGGTAAGACCTGCCTGCATTGCCATGGTGATAGGTGTTCTTTATACCTTATCTATAACCAATTATGTATCCGAGGGTAATATTTCCATCGCAACTATCCTGATAAGCATTTTGGATTTTGTGCTGCTGAAATTCGTAAAACTGGGTATCCCTACTGTCATCGTAATAAGTGCAGTGATAGGCATTCTTGTTTACGGTATTATGCATTTATCCTAGATAATTCAAGTTACCTTTATCATAAAGGCCCAATGTCATTTTTCCGTGACATTGGGCCTTCTCATCACTGTTCTCTGATAAAATCGAAAAAGCCGCGGCAAATGCCGCGGCTTCAAAACCTCTCAGATATTATGTGCTGTTTCAAATATCTCAGAATTAAATATGTAATTCTTATGCTTGCATAAGGCAAAATACAGAACCAAACCAAGCAATCCGCATCCGAGAACCTCTCCTGCTCCAACTGTAAGCATCATAAAAGGTATCGGAAGCTCTACACCATATGCATACTTAAGTACAAATGGCACAACAATTATATTGGCAATAATAGGCGGAAGGCATCCAAGGAAAGGACTCTTTTTACGCAGTGTCCATGTCCCGAAAGCTCCTGCAAGTGTTGCGATGCTTCCAAAGATTATATCCGGAAGTACAGCTCCGCTCATGGTGTTTCCGATTATACAGCCTACAAAAAGTCCCGGTATAGCTGCAGGTGTAAACATAGGGAGTATCGTAAGCGCCTCGGCTATACGTAACTGTACTTCTCCAAATGATATAGCTGCAAATACATAGGTCAGAGCTACATAGAGAGCAGCAATCATTGCCGCCTGTGCCATAAACAACATTCTTTTACTATCCATAAATTTCTCCTTTAGTTTTGTTTTACATGAGGAAGGTCACGAACTCATGTATATCTGTGCTTAAAGCAACGTGCTATAAAATACCACGATATACGATATAAATCAACATAAAACTGCTGTCAGTGCTTCACAAATCACACCAACAGCAGCTATATCAACATTTATGACATATTCTCTATCAGATATCCTTCAGTATCATCTGATTCTGTCAAAGTAAATTCTATTCCATGCATGCTGCAATCACTGAGATATAACTCCGTCTATGAGATATCTGCTGGCACCAACCTGTACATGATGCCCTATAGCATGTCCATAAAACGGGCTGTTGAATCCTTTAACCAGAAACTTCATCTTATCACCTGTCTCACAGTCTGTTACACATACAAGATTATTGTTTCTAACCATTATTTCACTTACTGATTGTGTGCTCATTGAAATTAAACCTTTCTTATCAAAATGTAGCTTTTAATCGGTAATGTCTCAACCGTTTGACATAGTATAAATCAATTTCCAAAAATTGAAAGCATATTTTTGATAATTATTAAAATCTTAATGAATTGCGAACACTGTATACAATTTTTTAATCAGCCATCATTCACAATAAATATTTTATGATTTGAGGAATGAATTATTCATCCCATTAAACTATAATAGAAGAAAAAATATTTTTGAGGGGGCTTATGAATAAGAAAGAATGGTTTACGCCTGCCGAAAATGGCGATGGCGAGATTTACAGCTGTATGTTTTCACCTGATGAGGCAGCACCCAAGGGAATAGTAGTTATTGTTCATGGAATGTCAGGTCACAGTGGGCAATACACTGATTTTTGTGAGGAACTATGTACTCTTAAGTTTGTCACTTCTGCAATAGATTTGCAGGGACATGGAAAATCGCAGAACCATCCCGGGCACTTTGGAAATAATGGGTGGTTTTATATGCAAACCGATCTCAGGAATCACATCAGTAAGGTTAAGGAAACATATCCGGATATTCCTGTATTTCTGTTTGGCCACTCAATGGGTTCCTTTATGGCAAGATCCTATGTAGTCAGGTTCCCAAAGGATGTTGACGCTCTTATAATCAGCGGAACAGCAGGACACAGCTTCACTATCTATCCCGTTATTGCCTATGTATGGCTCAGAAGACTGTTTCTCGGCGGGTCTTATGTTGACATGAGTATCGGTAAAGGCATGGTTATAAAATATTTGAGACGTATAAAAAATCCTATTAACTACTATGCCTGGTGTTCCACTGATGATCAGTGTTGTATAGAGCACGCCGAAGATCCATTAAATGTATTCTTTACATTGGACAGTTACTATGAGCTGTTTAATTCTGCATCCAAACTGAGGCCTGACAAATGGGCAGTTAAAGTCCCAAAGATTCCTGTATATATCTTTTCCGGCAGTGAAGATCCTGTTGGCAATTACGGTAAAGGTCCGAAAGAAGTATATGAATGGTTGCAGAAAACAGGACACGACACAACCTTACATATCTATGAAGGATATCGTCATGAGATGCTCTGGGATAAAAACAAAAATGATGTAAGACGTACACTTTATGACTGGATAAAGGAAAAAACATCTCATATAGTTATATAACCCTTTATCTAGTATGTCGTTTTTTTGTGTACATATGATATAAATTCTTGTTATTTTTTAACAATGTAATAGTTAAAGATTTTGATATAATGCAGTTGAGGGGAAATTGAACATAATCTGCGTTTTGTGTCTATTTTCATACTATTTTAAGCACTATTTAAAAATTTTATAATTCTAATTCAATTGACTCAAGTGTTTCATGTAATTGTGAATCAGAAAAGGAGATTTTACGATGAATTACAGCAATGATCACATCGTCATCGACAATGCCGGTTATCCGGAAGTAAGTTTTACGGAAACTCATAGCCTATATCAGCTTCTTGAGAATGCAGGCAGAGTGTTCGGTGATAAGATTTTTATCACCTGGGCTTATGAAGATACAGTATATGAAAGAAGCTACAAGGAAGTATTTGAATCCGCCAGAAGAGTTGGTGAATGGGCTTTAGAGGAGCAAAAAAATCTAGGTCATACTTTACATGCGGGTTTTTACGGACGTTTGGGATTTAACTACCTCTCTGCTCTTTTTGCGGTTAACGGTGCAGGTGGTGTGTGTGTACCTCTTGACGTTCAGCTTTCAGCTCAGGATCTTCTGAGAAATGTTAATAACGCTGATGTGGATGTTCTTTTCTATGATTTTGAAAACATCTCACAGGTATCCTATCTCAAGGAAAATGGTTCTAAAGTCAAGAAATTCATCTGCATCCAGAATATAAAGAACCAGAATAGTGTTTCTACTCTCAGAAACAGCTATACCGGAGATAATTTTATAGATCAGTCAAAGCCTGAGGACTGCGGCATCATCCTGTTTACATCAGGTACCACAGGTGATCCTAAGGGTGTTATGCTTTCAAACTCAAACCTTATTGACAATGTTTTCTGTAATGACGATCTGGGTGATCAGTATAACGAAATCGTACTCAATGTTCTTCCTATACACCATGTATACTGCATGAACGGAGATGTTTTCTGTCTCATGCGCTATGGCTCCACCCTTGCTGTCTGCAGTTCTCTTCAGAAGCTTTTCAAGGAAATAAAACAGTTCAGACCTACCTATATCAGGATGGTTCCTATGATGATCAAACTCATCAATAATCGTCTGCAGCTCACTCAAAAGCAGCATCCTGAGTGGTCAGTTGATTCTGTCAGAACCGAGGTTCTTGGTGACCGTTTTTATAAGATCATAAGCGGTGGCGGATTTCTTGCTCCTGAGCTTGCTGATTCTATCACCAGCTTCAATATCGTGATAGGTCAGGGCTACGGAATGTCTGAAACTTCTCCTAAGATTGCCGTTCCTGATTACTCAAGACCTGAAAAGAGAAACAGTGTAGGTTTCATTGTCAGACAGTGTGAAACCCGTATCGTTGATGGCGAGCTTCAGGTAAAGGGTCCTTCAGTCATGATGGGCTACTACAAGGATCCGGAGAGCACTAAAGAGGCATTTACAGAGGATGGCTGGCTGAAAACCGGTGATCTTGCCCGCATAGATGAAGATAATTTCCTCTATCTCACAGGCCGCAAGAAGAACCTCATTATTTTATCCAACGGCGAAAATGTCTCACCTGAGACTATCGAAAACCTGTTTGATGGAGATCTCATCATCAGTGACATAGTTGTTCTCGGTGAAAATGATCAGATCATAGCTGAAGTATATCCTAATTTTGAATATGCGGATTCAATGGGCATCAAGGATATCGAAGCCTTCGTCAAGGATCTTGTAGCGAAACACAATGAGAGTCTTCCTACATTTTCAAGAATTTCCGATGTTGTAATCAGAAACAAGCCGTTTGCCAAAACTTCTTCCAGAAAGATCATCAGAAGCAAGGTTCAGGATGAACGTAAAAATGCTGAAAATCAGCGTGATGTCATTGTTAAGCCGGTAAATGATAATCAGACAAAGCTTATTGAGATAATCTCCGGTCTCATTGACAATGATATGATCGGAATCACTACAGATCTGTTTGCCGCAGGTATGGATTCCATGGCCTGCATACAGCTCATTGAGGAAGTTGAGTCCCAGATGGGTAAGATCCTCAGTTACAAGGATATACTGGAAAATAACACTGTAGAGAAGCTTGATGCATTCCTTGGCGTAACAAAGGGCATGGAAGTTCATCCATATCAGGATAAGTATCCTCTTACAGGTATGATGATGTATTTTGCCTATGTAATCCCGGGCAATACCACAGGAAACCTGCCTTTTACATTTGAAATAGATAATTCAATAGACCTTGATAAATTACGTGAAAGTATCATCACCACCATCAATGCTCATCCGGGACTTAAGGGCATGATTCAGCCGGATCCGGAGACTCATTATCTCATGCTGTACCGTCATGATGACTGGGAGCCTGAAGTTCCTATCATTAAAGTAACTGACGCTGAATGGCCGGAGACAGAAGCCTCTCTTCTTCAGGCTTTCAGATATGATGGTGTTGACAAGTTATATCATATACGCCTTTATCAGACAGAGACACGTAAGTTCATGCTCTTCGATGTAAGCCATATCATGGGTGACGGTATCAGTATGAATCTCCTCCTTGAGGATGTTAACCGAGCTTATCAGGGCAAAACAGTAGAAAAGGAAGTTTATACCATTTATGACTATATCCTTGATGACTATGCATTAAAGGATAATGGTGGTTTCCGCAAGGGAACACTATACTATGATGAGCTGATGCGCGGATACAAGTTGCAGCGTTCCCTCCTCAACAAGAAGGACAAAGAGGATCTCAATCATGCAGACAAGGGAGTCATCAGAAAGCGTTTTGACAAGACTTCCAAGCGTAAAATTCAGAGCTTCTGTAAACTCAACGGTGTGTCTGAGAATGTACTTTTCCTTACATCCTTCAACTACGCTGTAAGCCTGTTTGCCAACGAAAATGATGTAACGACCTGCAGTATCCATTCAGGAAGAACAGACGGACGCTGGAGAAGACTTGTGGGACCTCTCTTCAAGACATACTACCTGCGTACACAGCGTATACCACATGAAACCAGCAACAGCTTCCTGAAGCGTGTAGGTAAGCAGATTATGGATTCAATGCAGAGTCCTATCAGCCTTAGCCGTGAAGGCGAGATGTTCTTCCAGTATCAGGGTCACATCCTCTTTGTACCTGAGATTGGCGGACTTCCTGCAAGAACAATTCATTTACAGCTCGATTCTCTGCCATTCCATATGAATGTTCATGAGGATGATAAGGGATATTACACTGAACTCCGTTTTTGGAAGAACCGTTTTGATGAAGACCAGTTGAGACTCTTCCTTGAGTGCTACGAATCTATACTTAACACATTTACAACCGAAACAAGTGTAAGAAAGGTAAAGAAGCACCTTCCTGAGGCTGTTTTCCCTCACTTCTACAGTGTACCTGTAGGTGAGCTTAATGCAGAAGTCGGAAAGGAGCTCATCAAGCTTCCAGGCACAGACCGTATCAAGGTTTATATACTTGATAGCCATTATGAAAAGAAGCCTATCGGTGCATGGGGAACTTTATACATTAAGGATGTTCCGCCTGTTGAGAACATTGAGGTCATCAATGATCCTTGGCGTGAAGGAAAGCTCTACAATACAGGTATTACTGCAAGAATTCTTATGGATGGACGTATTGATACACTTGAGAACAGCGGACGTGTTGTCATGACTGATGGTGCAAAGGGCAGACAGTACTACGATTTAGGTGTACTTGAGAATGCTCTGGAGGATCTCAGTACCGTTGAGAAATGTCATTCATACCTTGTATTTGACAAGGAAATACGTGAAATGAAGCTTGTAATGGATGTAGAAACCGATCAGGATTCATTTATCAATCATATCAGAAGCTATGCCGGAACCACTGCCGGAAGCAATATGATACCTGCAGTAGTTAATATCACAAGCAATTACAAGCCTTGATAACAGGTCATGTAATGTAAATATGAATATCTCACATCCTTCCTGTTATACATATCATGGATTGTAACCATATTATAAAAAAAGTGCGGACCTGACGGTCCGCACTTTTTTATAATATCTTACTAAAATCACTCACTTAAGACATGATCAGAAAGTTTCCTGACTTCAATATATGATAGTAGTCTTGTCATACATCAATCTCAGCTCATCATACCCATCTCAATGGCTGCTGTAGCCTTTTCAACCTTGGCAACCATCCTTATATACTCCTTTGAGCCTTCCGTAAGAATCCTTCTCAGATCAAACTCACAAGGACCTACAAAGGTATCATAAAGCTCATCCATAGTTATATCATGATTTAGCTGGATAAAGGTTTCCATTCCAACTTCAGGATTGTTTACTTTCATAATATGAAAATACTTGGATGTGCTCTCAACTGCGTGCAGAAAATCTTTCTTTGTTGCAGCTAGCTCATACTCAAAATTATGCTTTTTAGCAATAGAGTTCAGGTATTTAGAGAAATCCTGTAGCACATTAACATTAACAAATGGTGCTCTATGCTCATTTCTCATCTGCCATAAAAATGCTGCCATAATATTGGTAACCGCTATCTTCATCACCTAAACCTCCATCTCCTTAAATAAAATTTTGAATACTGAATAATCTTCAGTCCACGTTAACTTAGTCATAACCTAGTTTCTTTGCAAAATCTTCAATTGTAGATTTTTTATCAGGAACTGATATTAAAGCAGACATAAATAGTTAAAAAACGGAAACCAAATTTAATCGTTTCATGTTCTGCTTAAATATCTTCTTATAATAGCCTAATGATATCGTTTTCATAGTCACAAAACTGTCACACATTATCAATATCATTTGAATCTCATCTATAACATGACGACATGCTTGTTGATATCACATATTCCACTTAATTATACATGTTCCTTCAAAACAACTCAAATAACTGTTTTTTTCTGTCCACAAACTTATCTATATCATCAAGATAATCAGGGATAGACTTTCCATTATCACACCTCTCAACTCGTTTGTGAGCAGGATCACCATCCTTTGACGGAAGAACTATCTTGGTACTGGTTCCCGCGCCGCAGCCGACAACCGTATGTTTCTCCTCCATCATAAGAATATTGTAAAGACACTCTTTTCCTTCTGTACAATACCCTACATTTTCAAGATTCCCTGCCATATTTTTCTGACGGTAGAGATAATATGGTTTAAGCCCCAAAATCTCTGCTGTATATGAAGATGCCATCATCATACGCGTGATTTCCGGATACTTAAATACCGGCTCACTGTTCCCGGTAATGTCCGCTACAACATCACCGTTTCCGGAAAATGACATAAGCTCATCCTGAAGTTTTGTTTCCGCCATAATCTCATGCTCATCGCCTGCACGGTAAACACCTGCCCAATAATCTCTCTCCAACGTAAGTCTTGCGGCTCTCTTTATGGCAAGACTATGTACAGTCAGACTGTCCGGCTTGTATCTGGCAATTTCACAAAGAGTATGAGTAACCTCCGGAAGTTTCTCACCGGGAAGACCTAAAATGATATCCATATTAATGTTATCAAATCCTATTTTTCTCGCAAGCTCATACTTTTCTATAACTGATTCCACTGTGTGTTTACGGCCGATAAGGTCAAGTGTTTTCTGATTAAAGGTCTGAGGATTTACAGATATTCTGTCAACTCCGTATGCTTTCAAAATCTCAAGCTTCTCTCCGGTGATAGAATCAGGTCTTCCTGCTTCCACAGTAAACTCCACTATTCCGGGCATACCTGTATCTGTATGTTTCCAATCGCGAATGTCACCATCCACTTCACAGAGAAGCGGAATATTGGCAGAACCACACTCCTCATGCACAAGCTCCATGAGTACTCTGAGCCACTTTTCGTCAAGCGATGTAGGTGTTCCTCCGCCTATATATATGGTCTGTAGTGGTCTATGCTGTTTGCCGCAAAGCTCCTCCACAGTATAGCGGATTTCCTTACGGAGATTATCCATATACTGTGATAATCTGGACTCCCATGCACTTATCGTGTTGCTGAGAAATGAGCAATACAAGCATCTTGTAGGACAGAATGGTATACCTATATACAGACTCCATCCCTCCTTGAAGGTTTTTCCTGTTTTCTGATATATACGGTCCAGAATATGATGCTCTCGGACAGCAATATCTGTCATAAGTTGAAGCTTCTCTCCCTTTATACAATACTCTTTGCTAAGCTTTTTCTTGATTCTTTGGATATCTTCAGAGCTTATGGTCTTTCCGTCATGTGAACTGCCTGAGGCTTCCTCAACCATTGGGCTCACAAGTGAAACAGGTCTTATGCCTGTAAGGTCTCCCCACGGAAGCTCCTTACCTGTCATAGCCACAAGTGTCTCATATAATTCAGCCTTTATTACAGATTTATCTTCCTTACGTACGCCTGTGAGCGGCATCTCTGAAGCAGCAACCTCAAATGTCATACTGATCTTATCATCTAACGCCCCTGTAGGTGCTATCTCCTGAGCCATCCTTGCTTTATTCTTGGTGGACTTTTTGTTGACCTCTGTAACTTCTCCTGTAGCCTTTGCCTGTTTCAGTGCATTTTTCTCTTCCTGAGTTGTATTTGTGAAATGAACCCCCTGAGATGTCCTTATTTCAAAATCCTCACCCGGATAGAACTCCTGGATAAGCTCTCTTATATCCTGCTCAAAGCTTTCTGAAACGTTATCTAAAACCAATCTAATCAAATTATTTATCCTTTCAACGTACCACCGGATTGTATCTTTGTTCCAATGCTATCCCGGTCTGTGAGCCATGACCGGGGAATACAGTAGTTTCTTTAGGAAGCACAAGCAGCTTATCCTTGATACTTCTGTATATTTCCGATAATTCCCCTCCCGGAAAATCAGTTCTGCCATATGAAAACCTGAAAAGTGTATCACCTGAAAAAAGTACCGGACATATCCTTGCTTCTGTTTCACCCTCCGGCACATAGGTCAGGCCATCTTCTATATAAAAGCAGCTTGATCCCGGTGTGTGTCCGGGCGTACCGATAACCTTAAAATCTCTGTCAATAAACCTGAGTATATCTCCGTCTTTAAATGTCTCATATTCATCTGCAGTGAAACTCATACCTGATGAAAATTCCTCGCTGAGATTATATTTGGAATCTTCCATATGAGCCCCATCAAGAACATTAACATATATCTTAATGCCATAATGACTGCCCAACTCTCTTGCAGCCAGCATGTGATCAAAATGAGCATGTGTAAGAAGTATGACTGAAGGCTTAACTTCAAGTTCATTCTCGATGATATTTATGATATGGTCTGCATGATCTGCAGGATCAATGATTACGCACTTATGCGAATCAGTGTCGTAACAAAAATAGACATTAGTATCCAGCATACCTGTTGTAAATTTTGAAATCTTCAGCATACTGCCTCCATTTCTTATTTTTAAAATCCCTCACCATACGGTGAGGGAAATTGAACTAAATATATGATACTGCCTAAGGCTGAAACCAAACATATGTAAAGATCTCATATGAATAGTCTGCGATTCCGGATACAGAAGAACTCATCATCCCTGAGCTCTGACTATATCTATAACACCACTGATCTTATGTATCTTACTTACAAGTGTCTGCAGCTCTGTCTTATTGTGTATATCAAAGGATACCGTAATGGTTGCCTTATCGTTCTTGCCAACTCTTGAAGTAAGTGCCTTGATATCAATGTTGGAATCAGAGAGTACTTTGGAGATATCAACCAAAAGACCAACTCTGTTGTTTGTATAGATCTCAAGCTCTGTTGCATATGTCTCACCAACATGATCCTTCTGCCACTCAGCCTCAATAAGTCTGGCCTTCTCGTCTTCAGGAAGGTTCATCATATTGATACAATCAGTACGATGCACTGTTATGCCACGGCCTCTTGTAACAAATCCCACAATTTCATCACCCGGCACAGGTGAACAGCACTTGGCATATCTTACAGCGAGATCATGGATACCCTTGACCACGATACCTGACTTTGATTTACGGATGATTTCAGGCTTCTTGGTCATGCCCTCAAGATTCTGTAATACATCCTCATCAGAAACATTACTCTCTTCGGACTTATGCTTAAGCTCTATCAGCTTGGCAATGACCTGTGACTCCTTTATACCTCCTCGGCCGACAGAAGCAAGTATTGCCTCCCAATCGACATAGCTGTATCTCCGGATAACACCTTCTATATATTCAGGCTTTGTAAGCTCACTGAGATTATATCCTCTGGACTTGGCATAGCTTGAAAGAAGTTCCTTGCCGTGGTCGATATTCTCATCCTTCTGCTCATGCTTAAACCACTGATTGATCTTGTTTTTGGCCTGAGTAGACTTACATATCTTGAGCCAGTCCCTGCTCGGTCCATGAGAGTTCTGGGATGTGATGACCTCAACTCTGTCACCATTCTGCAGCTTATATGTCACAGGAACCAGCTTTGAGTTAACCTTGGCTCCTACCATCTTATTACCTACGGCAGAGTGTATGGCATAGGCAAAATCGATAGGACATGATCCTGATGGGAGATTCTTTACGTCGCCCGACGGAGTGAAACAATAAACATTTTCATTGAAGAGATTGAGATCCGACTTGACCATGTTCATAAATTCCTTGGAATCGGATTCATCCTTCTGCCATTCGAGTATCTCATGCAGCCAGTTCATCTTGACATCTTCGCTTTGGGAAATGCTTTCCTTGGAACCACCTGACTCCTTGTACTTCCAGTGGGCAGCAATACCGAACTCCGCGGTACGATGCATGTCAAAGGTTCGAATCTGTATCTCAAAAGGAACACCGTCACGTCCGATTACAGTAGTATGAAGTGACTGATACATATTCGGCTTAGGCATCGCAATATAATCTTTGAAACGGCCCGGAATAGGTGTATACATCTTATGTATAACTCCCAGTGAGGCATAACAGTCTCTGACCGTATCAACGATGATGCGAATTGCAAAAAGATCGTATATCTGATCAATGGTCTTGTTCTGATTGACCATCTTTTTATATATAGAAAAGAAATGTTTAACTCTTCCGTTTATGTCCGCATCTATACCGGCTTCAGTGATATGAGATGAAACTTCTTTTACTATATTTTTGATACGTTCCTCTCTTGCTTCTTTCTTGAGATTGACTTTGGCGGCAAGATCATAATAAACATCAGGCTCAAGATACTTTAAGGACAGATCATCCATCTCGATCTTAATCTTGCTGATACCGAGACGCTCTGCAAGAGGCGAATATATCTCCAGTGACTCTCTCGCCTTCTCCCTCTGCTTCTCAGGAGTCTGATACTCGAGCGTACGCAGGTTATGGAGTCGGTCAGCCAGTTTAATGATTATAACTCGTATATCCTTGGCCATAGACACAAACATCTTACGAAGATTTTCTGCCTGCATCTCTACCTTATCAGTATTAAGATTCAACTGAGTCAGCTTTGTTACACCATCTACAAGCAAAGCCACATCCGGGTTGAACTCCTCGGATACTTCATCCAGTGTCATACCTGTGTCTTCAACCACATCATGAAGAAGTCCTGCAACTATAGTTTCTTTATCCATCTGAAGATCAGCGAGAATTATGGCAACACATAGCGGGTGAATGATGTAAGGTTCACCTGACTTACGTCTCTGATCCTTATGCTGATCTCTGGCAACAGTATAAGCCTTTTCAATCATACAAAGATCATCTGACGGATGATATGAAGTTAT
>AUXO017604329.1_pt1 | contig 15909 bp, 10 predicted proteins | sample 768731 | NCBI WGS metagenome assembly AUXO01 (sample SAMN02715735, study PRJNA202380) | gut metagenome | biome: sheep rumen | host: Ovis aries | place: New Zealand: Palmerston North
CCCAGTCGTATGGCTATACAAGTCAGAGCGTTTCCTGCTCTTCGGGTGGCTATTTCGTGCTCTCCGACAGCAGTTCCAAGCGCCTCTTTGCGGTGAAGGTGCCAGCCTCGTATAGTGGTGTGGTGCTGGTGAGTTCGCCGTCAATGAGCAAGGGCAGCAGTTATTCCATCGGGTCGTCCACCTCAGTAAGCGGCACGGAGGAAAACGGATTCATTGCCTCACCGACTGCCTCGCAGGTGTCAAACACAAAGAACATTACTGCAAGGTGATGTTAAATAAACGTGAGTTCGATATAAGAAATATGCAATGAATCTACTTTTGTCAATGTTTTCATTGAGGACCTTTCGGGCAGCAGGTCTGACACGATCAGGCCTGCGGAACCGAGCGATGCTTGTGTATGAAATTGTCATGGAAAATCCGATTTTTGGGCTCAAATGCGGGCGATATTATTCACCGACAATCAATCGGGCGCGAAATACGCGAGTTTTGGTGCATTTCCTATAATTTATTGATTATCAAACAATTAAAACAAAAGTTGTTTTTCCTTATACACAGAAATCAGATGTTTGCTGACAAAAGCATAGGTTTTGAGGTGCAAAACCATAGTTCTTGGACAGTGAAACCTATGTTTTTGAAGCATGAAACCATAGGTTTTGCGCATCGGAATGTGCCCAGTGGTAATGAATCCTTACATTTCTACGTTTCCGACGTCCAATTCTTCAATAACCGATTTCTATTTCAAAGGAAAACTTCAACATGATTTTGTTGCCTTTTTTCAAGTCATCAGCGTGCTGTTACGTCGAACTCACGTTAAATAAAGAAGTATTTGTTCTGTTTTCTTAAATAATATGATTACCTTTGCAACAGGAAATACCGCATTTGCCTTGCGGTCATGAAATGCACGTTGCACATAATTCGTATTTATGAGAAACAGAACATACTACGTGAGTACGCCACTCGGATTACTGCTGGCGCTCTTGATGTTTGGAGCGGCCGAAGCATGGGCCGTAAACGACGGGGATCGCTATCTTGATTTCCTTTATCAGTATATGCCGATGCCTGACAAGACCGACTATTCACGCGATTTCTATCAGAAAAACATTGAATTGTCGCTGAAGGCAAGAGACGAAATGCCATGGGGGCATCGAGTTCCTGAGCGCGAGTTCCGCCATTTTGTATTGCCCGTCAGGGTGAACAATGAGAATCTTGACAATTCGCGCGAAGTGTTTTACGGCGAATTGAAGGAAAGAGTGAAAGGCCTTTCCATGAAAGAGGCCGTTCTCGAAGTGAATCATTGGTGTCATGAAAAGGTTACTTATCGCCCTTCTGATGCCCGCACGAGCAGTCCTTTGGCATCTGTGAAGACGGCGTATGGCAGATGTGGCGAGGAGAGCACATTTCTGGTGGCTGCTCTTCGCTCGGTTAGTATTCCTGCCCGTCAGGTGTATACCCCACGCTGGGCGCATACCGACGACAACCATGCTTGGGTAGAGGCATGGGCTGACGGCAGTTGGTATTTCCTTGGAGCCTGCGAACCAGAACCTGTCTTGAACCTGGGCTGGTTCAATGAGAGTGCTTCCCGCGGAATGTTGATGCATACCAAAGTGTTTGGTGACTATCAGGGACCAGAGGAAGTGATGAGCAGAACTCCTTATTTTACAGAGATAAACGTGATTGATCACTATGCGCCCACATCGAAGATGCAGGTGAAAGTGGTTGACGAAAAGGGGCTTCCGCTGAGCGGTGCCACCGTGGAATTCAAGGTTTACAACTATGCCGAGTTCTACACAGTGGCAACAAAACTTACTGACAACCGAGGAATGGCATCTCTTACAGCAGGTCGCGGAGATATGATGCTTTGGATTTCCAAGGACGGCAGATGGGCCTGGAAGAAGGTTTCTTTTGGAAAGACTGCTCAGGTGGTGGTGACATCGGGTGGTAAGACGATGGAGAAATCGATGGATTGGGACATGGTTCCGCCACCTGTCAGTGCGTCGTTGCCAAAGGTGACCGATGAAAAGCGGGCCGAAAACAACAGGAGGCTGGCAGAAGAAGATGCCATTCGCCAGGCTTATGAGACCACGATGCCCGTTGAAGAGTGGCGTGGCAATCATGTCGTTATACGCCAGTTCCTTGACGAAGCGCGCAACCAAGAGATGGCCAAGCGCCTGCTCTCTGTGATTTCAAAGAAGGATTTGCGCGATGTTTCCTTGGATGTGTTGCGCGACAACGAGGTGGAAGAGGTGAATACCTCCGATATATACTGTCGCTATGTGCTGAATCCGCGTGTGGAGAATGAGTGGCTCACGCCTTATAAGCATTTCTTCCGCGAGCGTATGGGTGGCGTTCATTCGCCCGCAGAGTTAGTGGAATGGTGCCGCGGTAATATACGTTTGGTGGAGGGGTGCAATCCTCAACAGTTGCGCATGCAGCCCATGAGTGTCTATGAAAACCGTTTCACCGACGAATTAGGGCTCAAGATTTTCTTTGTCTCAGTGGCTCGCAGCCTCGGCATGCCGTCGCGTATCAACGAGGTGAACGGCAAACTTCAGTATTACGAACATGACAAATGGGTGGATGTAAATATAGAGACAGAAGGCCGGGAGGCATCTGCCGCCTCGCCGCATGGGGTGTTGAAACTCGACTACAAGCCTGTTGAATACTACGACAATCCCAAGTATTACATTCATTTCACGCTGAGCCGGATAGAAAACGGCAGGCTTCAGTTGCTCACTTATCCGGAAGAGGCCACTTGGAAATCCGATTTTGAGCGTGGCGTTGAACTGGATGCCGGTACTTATATGCTCACCGTTGGTACGCGAATGGCAAGCGGTAATGTGCTGGCACATACGCAAATATTTGAGATAAAGGCTGGCGAGACTCTTTCTTTGCCGTTCACCATGCGTGAAGACAAGGAAAACGTGCAGGTGATAGGTTCTCTCAATGCCGAGAATCTCTATCATGACATGGCTATGAATACCGACAAGAGCCTTCTTTCCACCACCGGGCGTGGCTATTATATAATAGGTGTAGTGGCACCAAACCATGAACCCACCAACCACACCCTGCGTGACATCAGTCTTTATAAGCAGGATTTCGAGAAATGGGGACGCAAGATTGTGCTTCTGCTGAACAGCAACGACGACAACAATCGCTTTAATTACAAAGAGTTTAGCCAACTCCCGTCCACCGTTGTATGGGGAACGGATATCAATGGAAGTGTAATGAGGGAGATTAAAGAGCAGATGAAACTCTCGTCATCCTCGTTGCCGGTGTTCTTGGTATGTGATTCTTTCAACCGGGTGGTCTATATCCAGCAGGGATATACAATCGGCATCGGGGAGCAACTGCTGAAAATAATCAGGAAACTCTAAGCAAACGGTATGCGGAAAAAACAAGTGGGCAGGTGTCAAACCAGCCCACTTATGTTGTTCAGCACTGCTTTCACGGTCTCAGCATTTGTTTCCTTTCTTCCGTTTTCTTGCATCGTGGAGCACGAACCGTGAATCTCCAGGGCTCCTGTCGCCTCTATTATATGGTGGGCATTCGCTGTTGTCACACCGCCTCCTGGCATCACGATGATGGGATGTGAGGTTTCTGTGCGTCCCATGTCTACCAGTTCACGTAATAGGGGAATGCCTTGCTCGGCAGTAACCTGCTGCCCGGAGGTGAGAATACGTCTGACACCCATTGCCGCCAGTTGTTTCAACGCGTGATGAGGTTCTTGGCAGTCGTCAAAAGCACGATGGAAAGTGAATGGCTTTCCGCAGGATGCCTTTACTAATCGCTGTGTCGCCTCTACATCAATGAGGTTTTCGCGTGTCAAAGCACCGCTCACAATGCCATCGGCATAGGGGAGGGCTGCCTCAATATCGCGAACCATCACCGAAAGTTCTTCTTCAGAATAGACAAAGTCGCCTTCGCGGGGGCGGATTAAGACATGCACTTTCAGTTGGGGGAACATCTCGCGAACCTCTTTCAGCAAGCCGATTGAGGGTGTCAGCCCATCGAGCGGCAGGGCTGAGCATAGTTCTATCCGCTCAGCACCGCCTTCCACGGCGTTGATAACGCTTTGCAGCGACCCTGTGCATACCTCCAGTATTCTCTTGTTCTCACTCATTGCTGCCGGATGATTTGGATAATAAAGTCGGGTTTTGCCGTATATGAGGGTGGCAACTGCACCGTAAGTTCCTTTTTCTTCTTGTTGAAAGACCATCCCAATGCCTGTCCGTTTTCAAAAACAACGACACTCTTGGGCTTTTTGCCAATTGTCAGGGTGATGTTTCCTGTGTTTTCATGGAGCACATGCAGGAACACGCGGTTGGCTTTCTGTGTGATGACACCCCATGAAGGCTCCTCAGCATCATATTTGCTTGTTCCATAGATGGTCTCACCATATACTTTCATCCATTCTCCCATGCCTTTCAGCCGGTCAAGCGCCGTTGCCGGCAGTTCGCCATTGGGTTGTGGACCAATGTTCATTAGCAGATTGCTTCCTTTTGAGGCTGCTCTTACCAGCAGTTCGATGAGTTCTTCTGTGGTCTTATAGTCCTGGTCGGCCACTTTATAGCCCCACATGCCGTTCATAGTCTGGCACATCTCCAACGGAAGTTTACTGATATCTTGCCCGGAGTAGCCAGCCTTGTTCTCGCCAGGCAGGTCTCTCTCAAACATTTGGAAATCCTCACCCTCAATAGGTGTGATATGATGGTTGTTCCCGATGAGGCACTCTGGTTTCAGTGAGTGGATATAGTTGTAGAACTCGGGCATCCTCCAGTCAAAGGCAATGGAGTCGCTGTCGTGGTCCCAATATCCGTCAAACCAGAGTGCACCAATGTTTTTGTAATTCAGCAGCAGTTCCTTTACTTGGTTCTTCATAAACTGAAAATAAGAAGGATATTTCTCCTTGTTCACATCCGCTTTGGCCTCTGGTGAAAGGCTGTTCCAGTTTTCTGCAGACTTCCTTCCTGTGAACAATCCCGTTCTTCCTAAGGGATAGTCTTCTCTCATCCAGTCGAGAATGGAGTAATACAGGTGCAGTTTCACGCCCTGTTCGTGGCAGGCATCGGCCAGTTCTTTCAGTACGTCGCGCTTGAAGGGCGTCGCATCCACAATATTATATTTGTTCTCTGCCGTATGGAACATGGAGAATCCATCGTGATGGCGGCTGGTAAAAGTGATGTATTTGGCACCTGATTCCTTGATGGCACGCACCCATTGCTGCGCATCGAAGCGGATGGGGTAGAAGCAACTGGCAGATTTTGCATACTCCTCCTGCTGCAGTTTTCCTGAGTTCAGATACCATTCGCCTTGTGCAAACTCGCTGTAAATGCCCCAGTGAATGAAGATGCCGAAGCGGAATCCTTCAAATTCCTGGCGTGCTATGAGATTCTCTTCTGACGGAATATACTGTGCCGGCAGTGACATGCATAATCCCATCAGGCAGAAAAGTAAAAGCAATTTCCTTTTCATCGTTCTTTTTGTTTATTATCTGCAAAGATACAAAGAAGCGGATGAATGACAAAAATAATCGTCTCTTTTTGTTTCGTAATCCTGAAAAATCATTATCTTTGCTGCATGAATGATTTTGCAGCGATAGATTTCGAGACCGCAAACAATGAGCAAACCAGCGTGTGCAGCGTAGGAGTTGTAGTGGTACGTGGTGGTGAGATGGTGGATTCTTACTATTCGCTCATCCATCCAGAACCTGATTATTATCTTTATTGGAATACAAGGGTACACGGACTAACACAAGCCGACACCGACAAGGCTCCGGTATTCCCCAAAGTATGGGCTCAGATAGAACCGCTTATAGAAGGTTTGCCGCTGGTGGCCCACAACAAGGCCTTTGATGAGAGTTGCCTGAAAGCGGTTTTTCGCTGTTATCAGATGGATTATCCAGACTATCCCTTCTATTGCACGTGTGTAGCATCGCGCCGTGCTTTCCCTTTTGCTCCCAATCATCGCCTTCATACCATCGCAGAACTATGCGGTTTTCATTTAGAAAATCATCATCATGCCCTTGCCGATGCTGAGGCGTGTGCCTGGATAGCACGTGAGATTTTGTGATGGCTTGTTCGGTTCTAATGCATTAAAGATTTCAGGACCCGTGCTTTTTGCGATGTAAAAGCACAAGTCCTGAAATGTAATCGATCAGATCTTTAAAAGAGGAACAATATGTTTGCTTCTTATTTTTAGTTTAAGTTCCTAAAGAACGGTTTCTTATATCTCGCTGTTTATCAGGCCTATTCTGCGGTGAGTTCAAATACACAACTGTTGTAGTCTTTCTCCAAGGGAAGATACAATCCCTGCTCTTTGAGGAGTTTTCCACTGAACACTTTTCCGTTGAGCGGTGAAGGTTCACTGCCCACTTTTACGTTGAGTTCGCGCAGTCGATAGTTTTTTGAAGCATCGAGACCGGCGAGATGGATGCGCGGTGTCTTGATGTTGTAGAGGAACTGGATGCGGTGGGCAAAGAGCACAGCCTTGGTTTTCTGGTCGTTGGTGTACATCAGCGAGGCGATACCCTGATTGTCGTAGGGTGAAATCAGACGGTACAGGTTGCCCAGTTGGATGAGTTCGCGCAGTGGCTTGTAGTCGTTGATGGCACGTTGGCATTGTTCGCGCTCCTCGTCACTCATCTTTCTCGGCTGCAGTTCCATGCCGAGTCGTCCCGACATGGCTACATCAGTGCGGAATTTGATAGGTGTGGTGCGGCCGGTGTTCCAGTATGGCGAGTGGGCAATGTGCTGTGCCATTGCGTTTGACGGGAAGAAATAACTGGTTCCCCATTGTATGAAGACGCGCTGATAGGGGTCGTTGTTGTCGCTTGTCCAGAATTCTTCGAAGTAGGGAAGCAGTCCGTAGTTCACGCGACCGCCGCCGCTGGAGCAGTCTTGTATCACCAGTTTGGGATATTTGGCACGTATGCGCTGCAATGTCTTGATCAGTCCGCGGTGATATTCTATGTAGAGGTGGCTCTGTTTGTTGGCGGGCAGATAGGTGGAGCCGAAGTTCTGCAGGGCGCAGTTGGCATCCCACTTGATATAGTAGATATCCGGATTCTCGGTCATGAGGTCGTCTACCACTTTGAAAACGAAATCTTGCACCTTGGGATTGCAGAGGTCGAGAAGCATTTGTGTGCCTCCTCGTCCCAGTTTCAAGTCGCGGTTCTTTTCTTGCAACACCCAGTCGGGATGTTTCTCAAAGAATTCGCTCTTGGTGTTCGAACTTTCCGGCTCTATCCAGATGCCGAATTCAATGCCCAGGCTCTGGGCTTTCTTCACTAAAGAGGCGATGCCGTTGGGCAGTTTCTTCTTGTCAACCATCCAGTCGCCCAGTGTGGTCACGTCGTCGTTGCGCTGATACTTGTCGCCAAACCATCCGTCGTCCATCACAAACAGTTCTCCGCCCATCGATTTGATGTCTTCCATCATCTGGAACATGCCGTTTTCCTGAATGTCGAAGTAGACACCTTCCCATGAATTGAGCAGGATTTTGCGCGTTTGGTCGCCCTGGTGGAGCCAACCTTCATGGCGCGCCCAGCGGTGGAAGTTGCGCGACACGCCGCTCATGCCCTCACTGGAGAGTGTGAAAGCGAGTTTCGGCGTGGTGAACACTTCCTTGGGTTCGAGGATATACTCCGTGGTTTGCGGGTCGATGCCTGCATAGAAGTGTGCGTAGCGGTTGTCGCCAGAGTTGTTTACGCGCAGTTCGAAGTTGCCGCTCCAGCAGAGAGCCGCTCCCATCACGCGTCCGCTGTTTTCGCGAGGTATGCCGTCGAGTGAGATCATCATCTCTGGGGCGTCGTTGTGAGCATTGCGCACGCCGTCAGAATTGCGAACAATTTTCAGTCCCGGGTTGATCGGCTCGCAGGTGGGATAGGTTTCTGCGCTCCAGTTTCCGTGCATGTGCACCATGTAGAGGTTGCCTTGCGGAATGGCCAGGTGGCCCGAGTCATAGCGTTTCAGTGTGATTGCCTTCTTCTCTTGATGGGTAATCTCTGTCCATGTCTCGATCATGTCCACCGTGGAGTATGCCTTGTAGAAGATTTTCAGCGTCACGGGGTATTTCTTGTCGGTCATGGTGATGGTGGTGACGGTAGCATTTCCCTCGGTAGAGGTGCTCACATTGTCCACAGTGGGATAGAGCGTCCACTGTCCGTCGGCATGCAGCACCTGGATGGCAGACAGGTCCATCATGTCGTTTTGTCCGAAAGCGGGGTACACCGTTTGCCTCAGATCCATGCTGGTCCCCTTGATCTGTTCCACTTCCGTGCTGTTGAGTTTCTCTCCGAAATACGCGTAGCGAGGACTTCCGCCGTCTTCGGCATACATCACCAGCGATGTGTTGGGTGTGTTCACCACAATATTCCCTTTCCATGCGTTGGCGGGAAGAAAGCCCGCGATAGCAGCCATGGCCATCATAAAGATTGTCTTTTTCATTGTTTTCTATGTATTTATTGTTTTATATAATCATTGTTCTCACGGCAGAGGGTGCAGCCCTTCCCATCTCACATCCCACGTACCGTCGTCGGGAAATCCGGGGTTGCGGCCGCTGCATCCATCCCATCCAGCGCACATCAGGGCGATGGCAGTGAGCAGACCGCCGTTACCGGGAAGGTAAAGTCGCAGTCGCTCGTCCTGGTAATTATGTCCGCTCACCAGATAAGTGTTGGTGCGGTTGTTCATCAGCAGGGCGCCCACGGCCTTATCCCTGTCGCCGAGGCGTGCGGCACACATGGCAGTCATCGGGTAATCCCATCCCCAAGTTTTATCCCAGTTCCAGTTTTTCCACACCCAGTCGAGCGTGTTCTGCATGTATTCCTGACGGACGAGAGGGTTCATGGGTAGTATTCCGAGTGCTCCGAGCACAGCCATGTGGTCGCTGGTAAACCGGATGTCGCGGTAGGTGTCAATGGCCGTTTCGGCAGCCAGATATCGTTTTTCTTCGTCATATGCCAGTGGTGAGAGTCGGCTGATAATCAAATCCCATTGCCTGTTGCGCGGCCTTTGCATGCGTTCACGCCATTTCTGTGCCAGTTTGAGGGCGAAATGCCAGTAGGAGAGTTCGAAGGGGGCGTTGATGGTCTCGTCGGCCTTGAGCGTTTCTTGTGCAGGAATGAATCCACGCAGGGTGTATCGTTTGTTCTTTTTGTCATAGGTGACGAAATCGGCCATGAACGTTGCCGTCTGTTCCACCATGGGATAGTATTCTTCGAGGAACTCCTTTGACGGCGAGGTGCGGTAAACCAGTTCGGCCAGATGGATGAGATGGGGTTGCTGCCAGATGAGGAAACTGCCCACGTTGGAGGGTGCCTCGACGGCAGAAGGATCGGTCATTTTCATCCATCTTACCCCATTGAAGCCCTGTCGTTGCGCTATTTCCCTGGCGATAGGCTCCGCATGGTGATACCATTTGAGCGTCCTTTTGAGTAAGTCGGCGTGGTTCCACAGTGGCAGCCATGCCTGATGCCAGTAGATCATTTCCAGATGGAATTTGCCGAACCATGAATTATATGTGAGGCCCGTTTCTTGCGGCGGAGTGCTTCCTGCGCTCTGGATGGCCAGCAGGTATTGGCTGAGCACCACGCGGCGCTCCAGTTCGCTTGCCCTTGGGTCAGAGCAGTGTGAGAAATCCACGGCAGCGCCGCTCGTCCAGAACTGTTTCCAATGCGCGGACGATAGCCTGGACGTAGCCTGAAAGTCGGGAATGTTTCCCTGTTGAGGCTTTTCACGGGTGAAGAGCGCGGTGAAACATAACTCATCGTCAGCGGGAGTCAACGAGAAATAGTGGCTCCCCTTGGTGTTGAATGCCGCTTTGCCCTGCCATGTCACCGTCACGTAATACGTGGTGGCATCCAGTTGACGCTTCAAAACGGCATGGTGGCTGTCGATTTCCACGATGGTTGTTGTGTGCAGATTACTTTTCTGCCAGTCGCAGGCGTCATCAGAGTGCGCGCCCGTGGGATAGGCAAACCTGAAAGCAATAGGGGTGCGTGCCTTGGTATGCGTTTTCACGGCAATCATGTCGAGTTGGGGATGACATGTGGTAGCCACGTGGTATGCATCTTTGCCGATAGAGAAATGGCTGTTGATGGTTCCCGTCCACAGATTGAGCGTTTGGTGGATGTTCGCCACAGACTGGGGACTCACACCACTGTCGAAATCAAAGCCGATGATGCCCAGATGGAGCCGGTGGGGGTTCTCGCGATACCAGTCGTAGGCTGCCAGTGAGCGCTGGCTGCTGCCCGCCTTCGTGGCATACACCTCTTTATGTCCGTGATGGAAGTCAAAATCCACCAGCGTTTCCTCCCGTCGCAGGTTGTCGGGATTAGGGAAACAGTGCCATGCCCACTGGCTCTGCGTGCCCAAGGGCACACCCTTGGCATAGTGGGCGGGGAACGACTGCAGCCCAGTGGCATCGACCGTATAGGCAAATTCACCGTTGCCCACCGACAGCGACGACAGCGCATCCATCGTCTGTACGTGTGGATTGTTTCGCCCCACCAGTGCTTGCCGGTCTATTTCCCCGGCGATGGCGATGGCCATCGATGAGATGACCAGCGCAAAGAGCGTGAAAAACCGCTGCTTCATATACGAGAATGCTCCTTCCTTTTTTTTCTTCCGCCTGTGATTGTAAATCTCTTGTTCCTATAAACTCTCAGCCAGCCCGAACCTGCCCCTACTTGGCAACTTTGATGTTTACGTTCTTCCTGGAGATCTTCTTGCAGTTGAAGAACGCGGCATCCTGCCGGGCGGTGATGTTGATGTTCTTCAGGTCAATGTTCTCAATGGGCATTTCGGGCAGGCCGTTAAACAGCATCGCCCTGCCGGCACTCTGGCACATGATGTTTTCTATGTGGATGTTGCGAAACTGGGGTGTGGTCTCGTCAACGGGCATTACGTCAACATTGTTTGCCTTCGTGCCGCTCTGCATCATCTCCACTACCGACTGGCCGCCGTAATAGAGGTTGAAGATGATGGCATCCACCTTGATGTCGGTCATGCTGATGTCTCTGATGAAGATGTTCTCAACGATACCTCCGCGCCCACGACGACTTTTGAAGCGCAGACCCACGTCGGTGCCGAGAAACTGGCAGTTCTTGACCAGGATGTTCCTCACACCACCGCTCATCTCGCTGCCCACCACGAAACCGCCATGACCGGCAAACACGGTGCAGCCGTCAACCACGACGTTCTCGCAGGGTCGGGCGCGCTTGCGTCCTTCAGCATCCTTGCCGCTCTTGATGCAGATGCCGTCGTCGCCTGCATCAAAAACAGAGTTGATGATCAGTGCATTCCTGCACGATTCAAGGTCGAGCCCGTCGCCGTTTTGTGCATAACTGGGGTTGCGCGCCGTCACGCCGTCGATAATCACGTTCTCGCACATCAGCGGATGGATGTTCCAAGCCGGTGAGTTCTGAAAGATAACGCCCTGCAAGAGCACATTCTTGCAGCCTACCAGACTGACCATTACCGGACGCAGGAAACGGCGCATAGACAGCCAGTCGGCCTCGCTTCTCTCGCTAATAGGTTTGTTCAGACGCAACAGAGAGTCGGCCGCGACGAACCCCTTCGAAGGATACCACAGGCGGTCGCCCTTGAAAAAGCCATTGTCGCCGCGTGTCATCTCCTTCCATTGCCCCTCTGTCACCTTCTCTCTCTTCAGCGGTCGCCAAGCCTGTCCGTTGCCGTCGATTACCCCCTGGCCAGTGATGGCCACGTTCACCAGGTTGAGCCCGTAGATGGGCGAGTGGCACCGGCGCGATGCCAGCCCCTCATAATACGTGTTGACGAGCGGATAATACTCTTCGTCGGGGCTGAACAGGATGATGGCCCCTTTCTCCAGATGCAGGTTAGTGTTGCTTTTCAGGTCGATAGGCCCCGTGAACCAAACGCCAGCGGGCACCGTCAGTCTGCCACCGCCTTTCTGTTCCAGATAGGCGAAAGCCTTGCGGAAGGCCTCTGTGCATAGTGTCTGTCCGTCGCCCACGCCCCCGAACTGTTTGATATTCGCCTCCGTGTTGGGGAAGACGGGTGCGCTGAATGCCGGCATGCCGAAGGGCACGTCATTGAAATACGCCTGATAAGTATTGGTTTGTGCACGCATTGCCATGGGCAAGACCATGACGAGCATGAGCAGAAAGTGTTTAGTAGTTCTCATTTTGTTTGAATCGATGTGTTAAGTGCAATATTCCTACGCAAATTTACAAATAATTATTGTAAACAGGGAAACAAATGGCGCAACATTAACATTATTCAACTATCTGCACCTTGCATACTGACTGTACCATCACAAATCATTCCGTACAGGAACTCGGTTCCTCCTTGCTTAACGATGCTTTTCTAAACTGTGTAGGCGACATGCCGAAGCGCTCGTTCAGACAACGTCGGAAATTGCGCGTCGTTGTGAAACCTGATGCACTCGATACCGCTTCGATGCTCATTGTCGGTTGGGCTTTCATCAACTGGCAGGCATAGGCAATGCGCCTATCATTAACATAGTCGCTGATGCTGGTGTTCTCGCCTATCAGTTCGCGGAGCAGGGGAGTAAGGGCGTTCTTGCTGACACCCAGCATTTCCTGCAATCGGTCTCTGCCGAAATCAGGTTGCAAAAAGACACGCTCATTATCCATCAGATTCAAGAATTTCTCTTTCATCATGTCTTTCTGCTGTATCACCCGTGTTGGTGTTTTCATATGATCTTCATCGCACGATTCCGTATTGCTGTTTGTGCTTTTCTGTGGCCGTTGGTAATTGGTAATGGCATCCAGCATGCGAAGCAACTTACGGTCTTTCACCATTAGAATCTTGTGCTGACGATACCAATAGAAAGCAAATAGGCCGGAAAGCAGCAACATGACAATGACAACTACTGACAGAATGAGATAGCGCGCGCTTCGGGCTTTTTCTTTTTCAAGAGCCATTTCCTTCTCATATGCTTGGTATAAGGCAGCCATGCGCTTGGTTTCCTCCCGGTTCTCCCGGTCGTCAATGCTGTCTTTAACCTTGATTTGCCGAATCCTGTACTCTAATGCTCCCTTCAGATCATCCTTCCATAGTAATGCATCAGATGTATATCCCAGCACATGGGCATAGCGGCCGCATATCGTATCACGATGAAGCCAGTAGGAGTCGCACTGGCGCACAGTGGCAAGCAATTCGTCGGGCAGATGCATGGAATGATAATAATTCAGAAAATACTGCTTCCCTCTGACCGTCTTTGAGAATCCTGTTCGCTTGTATTTCTGTTCATACTGCTTTGCCAACTTGATGTCTCCCTGTTCTGCGTACAGGGCAGCCAGATCGGCGAAGGCCTGTCCATACATAATGCCGATGAAGTTGCTGTCTTTTTCTTGCATGATCTCCAGTCGTTTCAGAAGATCCACTTTTTTCAGACATGTATTGATAGAAATAGAGATGTCTTTGGTCCACACGGCATTAATAATCTGGCTGTAGCAATAAACGAGCAGTCTGTAACTTCTGGCATCCTCCTTTTTTTCCAACCCGTTGATTGCGTCAAACATCAACTGAAGGCCGTGTGTTCGTTCATTCATCTGATAAAGATTCTTACCCATTGTGAAATTGAATTGGGAAACATGGTATTCATCACCTATTTTATTTGCCAGTACAACTCCGTCGGAACAATACTTGATACTTTCGGAATAGCGTCCGAGCAAGTTTGCTGCCCGAATGACATTTCCAAGGACATTTACATGTCGCTGGGGATCTTTTGCAATGGAGTCATGGGACAACGCAGCCAGGCCATAGGCAAGACTGCCGTTCTGATCGTAAAAGTTATCATAACATACGTGCATGCGTAGACTGTCAGCACGCCAAGAAGGCATCATGCCTTTTTCCTCTGCTTGGGCAATGAGTTTCATTGCATAGGATGGATTGTCCCAATGCACTTTCGTGATATAGGACACCGTATAGATACTGTCCTTTTCAGAATAGACCTTCTTCTTGGGTGTCTGTTGCTGGCAGTCAGTCAGCAAAAACAGAAAAGCGATAAATACAAATCCAATCCTTATATCAATATGCAGACTTGATGCTTTCATTGTAATTGTTTATTCTAATTCTTTTTGAAGTATTCTCTATTATGTAGTGGTTAGGTTGTCCAGAATATATAAATATGTATGTTTGATGATGTGACAAATTAGATGGCAGACGGAGCCTAAACCATTGCAAAGGTAACTTTTTTTTCAGGAGTACGCAATTTTAGATCCCGATATTTTCGGTCATTTTATCACGGATAAAGGACAATTTGTCATTCGTGTTAAGTTGGTAAAAAATTTAGTTGTGCTCATCAAGATATTTTAATATTTTTGCACCAAGGTGATGATTTAACAGACTATGCACCGCAAAAGTTTTAAATTGATAGATGGCCGCATGGTATAGACAAAGATTGTAAAGAAAAACAAAGCGATATAACCCATAAAATGAGTATTGTCATGAGAAAAAAACTATTAATCCTTTCTGCAATTGTATTGCAACTGATTCCTGCAAAAGCCTGTACTACGGGTATTGTTTCCGGCAGGTGCACTTCTGATGGCCGGCCACTGATGTTTAAACAACGCGACAGCAGTAATGCCGACAATGCATATGTATACTCCGACAAAGGTAAATATGCATATATAGGTGTAGTACCATTGAAAAGCACCAGTGGACGACTGGTCGTTTACGGGCAGAACGAAAAAGGACTCGCCATTATGAATTCCACCGCCTATAATCTTGAAGAACCCGTCGAAGGGAAAAAGACAAAGGGAAATATTATCCGCATCGGACTTGAACAATGTGCCACGATGTCAGAGTTTGAAGCGTTGCTCAATAAAATGAGTCCCTTTGACTACGGAAGCAATTACGGATGTATGGATGCCGATGGGAACGTTGCCTATTTTGAGTGTGGGACAAAAGGCGTAAAGAAATTCGATGCCAACGATCCTTCTGTGGCTCCTCATGGATATATCGTACGCACGAATTTCGGCTTCTCTGGTGATATAGAAAAAGGTAAAGGTTATGCGCGATACAGAACTGCTTCTGCTCTCTTTGAGAAAGCGGCATCAGAAAATAAACTCAACGTGACGACGCTGCTTTCTTTTTCACGATGTTTGCGACACGGCTTGACAAATATGGATTTATACGATTATATGCCAGATGATGAGGAAACAGAGAGTTATATGTATTTCACTGACTTCATTCCCAGAATCTCAACAGCATCGTGCGTCGTCTTTCAGGGAGTGAGGGCAGGCGAGAACCCACTGCTCACAACCAGTTGGACCGCTATTAGTTCTCCGCTGGTAAGTGTAGCCGTGCCTGTTTGGTTTTCTAAAGACCAGAGTCTTCCAAAATGTGTTTCGCGCAGCAAAGACCTTACATGTCCGCTCACAACATGGGGTAACCTGTTGAAGCCGTGGATATGGACCATGAATTATGGTGAAGGTGAAAACTATATCATGCTGAGCCACCTCATCAACTCCCGTCAGACGGGTCTGCTGCAACAAATAAAACCTGTAGAAGACCAGATTGTCAGCAAAGGTGAGGCTCTTTTGGAAGAATTCAGGAATGCAAACAGGGTTACTGAAAAATGCAGGGAATATTACTCTTGGGTTGATCAATTCATTGATGATGAATACACGAAAATAGCCCATTCGCATCAGTTGATTCCCTAATCTCCAAACATAGTTATCCATTATTCAACTTATATAAAGCCAAAGAACATGAAACACGTAATCAATTTTTTCTTTAAACAAACGAGTAGCAGATTCAGAATCATGATGATTGCTGCCGCAATTGGTCTGGGACTGGCAGGCTTGCCTATTCCGCAGTTGTGTCTTGACTCAAAAGCGAATGTTAATCAAAACAGAAAAGTGACGGGAACGGTAGTGTCGATGGAAGACAATGAGCC
>AUXO017565495.1_pt1 | contig 15908 bp, 13 predicted proteins | sample 768731 | NCBI WGS metagenome assembly AUXO01 (sample SAMN02715735, study PRJNA202380) | gut metagenome | biome: sheep rumen | host: Ovis aries | place: New Zealand: Palmerston North
CATTATTCTTGGTGCGTGGGTTAAATAGTTCGAAGCCTTCTTCTGGGTTTTGTCCATAGACCAGGCCATTATCTGATTGCAAGATGGCCAAATCGGTTTTTAAAACTAGTTCGTCATTATAAATTACATAGCTCGTGTCGGCGGCCTTGAAGATATTATCGCTTAATTGTTTGTCTTCCCATGAGTTTCCTACGTTGTCTAGAGAGAGGATGCTTTTGCCGCTTTCGCAGTTATATATATCGAATCTGGTTTTATATTCGCTGCCGCGCGTCTGTGTGCTTGCGGCGCAATAGTATTTATCTTCGTATTTGCTGTACGAGATTTCTAGTTTTTGAGATACGATTGTGTCCTCGGTTTCGCCAGTAGCGACCGATTTGCCTTCGGAGTTTAATAGCTTATAAGATTTTGCGCTTGGGTCTTTTGTTAGCATGAAGCTATGTCCGTTCTGGGCCTCTAGGCTTGTAACTTTTTCATTGTTCAAAGCTTTGCCATCGGTTTTAATGATTGTGCTAAACTGATTGCTGTCCTTTTTCTCGAGGAAGTAAGAGCTGTTTTTGATTTTCGTGATTTGCTGGCCAGAATACTTTATGTTCCCATTTGTGTCTAGGATATCGCAGTTTGGGTTCTTGCAGGCTACCGTAAAGCCTTCGTAGTATTCTTCGATACTGGCATAATCGCCGCTGATTTTCTTGCCATTTTTATCTGCTAGGTATTCGGTTCCGTCAGAGTTCTCGATGATGTATGGATAATCGACACTGTAACCGTCTGAATGTTTCGAGTCTTGTTTTCTTAAGTATTCAAGGATAAAATATGCAGCCGTAATTGCCGCGGCGGCTAAGAGCACAAAAATAACAGCAAGGATTATGGCTTTTCTTGTTCTTTTTCTTTTGATGTAGTTATTGATTTCTTCCTCGGTTGGTGGCGGAAGCTGGACTCTTTTCTTTACGGGTTGTTTGCTTGGCTCTGGCTGTCTATTGATTACGGTGCTAGGCGGAAGTGCTTTGCCGCCGATTTCATTGTTTTTAGAGATTGAACTGCTGAGTCCTGTGATTTTTGGTGGTTCGTTGGCTGGAGCTGGAGCTACAGTTGTTGGCTCTGGTGTAGGATTCGGGACATTGCTTGGTGATATCTCGATATCTATTCTTCCGCTGTTTTGCGGTTCCATTAAAAATAATTCCTTCTTGCTTATGTTAATAATATTTTAGCACAAAAAATATCCCCCAATTGCTTGAGGGATATTTAGGTCTAAAGATTATTATTTAACAATCTTTGTGACAACACCAGAACCAACTGTGCGGCCACCTTCGCGGATAGCGAAGCGGTCATTGTTGTTCATAGCGATTGGAGCGTTAAGCTTGACGCTGAAGGTAACAGTATCGCCAGGCATAACGATTTCCTTGTCCTTTGGAAGTTCGACTTCGCCAGTAACATCGGTGGTACGGAAGTAGAACTGTGGCTTGTAACCATTCTGGAATGGTGTATGGCGGCCACCTTCTTCCTTCTTAAGGATGTAGACCTGACCTTCGAATTCGGTGTGTGGTGTGATGCTACCTGGCTTGCAGATAACCTGACCACGTTCGATCTGATCGCGTTCAATACCGCGGAGAAGAAGACCAGCGTTATCACCAGCTTCACCTTCGTCAAGAGTCTTGTGGAAGGCTTCGATACCGGTAACGACAGACTTCTGAGTTTCCTTAAGACCAACGATTTCAACTTCATCGTTTAGGTGGACAACACCCTGTTCGATACGACCAGTAGCGACTGTACCACGACCCTTGATGGAGAAGACGTCTTCGATTGGCATTAGGAAGTCCTTATCAAGATCGCGCTGTGGAACTTCGAAGTATTCGTCCATAGCCTTGACGAGATCCATAACAGCCTGTTCGTCAGCTTCTTTGCCTTCGATAGCACCAAGAGCGGAACCCTTGATGATTGGGCAGTTACGATCGAAACCGTTCTTTTCAAGAAGGTCACGAACGTCTTCTTCGACGAGCTCGACTAGATCTGGGTCAGCAAGATCCATCTTGTTCAAGAAAACAATGATCTTTGGAACGTTGACCTGGTGTGCCAAGAGAACGTGCTCACGAGTCTGTGGAAGTGGACCATCGTTAGCAGCAACTACGAGGATAGCACCATCGATCTGTGCAGCACCTGTAATCATGTTCTTAATGTAGTCAGCGTGGCCTGGCATGTCCACGTGAGCGTAGTGACGCTTCTCGGATTCGTATTCCTGGTGAGAAGTTGCGATGGTGATACCACGAGCTTTCTCTTCTGGAGCGTTATCGATCTGATCGTAAGCGACCTGCTTGTTGATCTCGGAAGGAAGCTTCTTTGCGAGAACAGTAGTAATAGCAGCAGTCAAAGTTGTTTTACCGTGGTCGACGTGACCCATGGTACCGACGTTGACATGTGGCTTGCTACGGTCGAAATTTGCCATATTAGTTTTTTCTCCTTTGTTATTTAATAATTTTGGGCGCTAATATTAAACCAGCCCAAAGCTATATATGGATTTATTTTATAAGATTTTATCTGTTATGTAAAGCCAAATTTGCAAGAAAAGGCCCCGCGTTTGCGGGGCTTAATTTGAGTGATTTTAGTTAGCGGATTCGTGAGCTTTGATGGCTTCTGAAATCTCGTTTTTAACCTTCTGCGGAAGTTTTTCGAGCTTATTGATGGTGCTTGCTTCGTACTCGATTTCTGTCTGCATGATGATCTCGCTATTAACGAAAACCTTGACCGTTGCGTGGTTGCTCATCGGCTCAGATTCGTATCTAATATGGTATGCATAGTCAGTAAAGTGCAAGAACTGAAAGCCTTCCTGATAGCGAATCGGATGAATTTTGTCGACATACTCATCTGTCTTGAAGATATAGCTGTCGATGCGACGGAGCTTGAGTTCGCCGATAATTCTGCTCTCCATGGTCATGGCGTAATATTTGCCGTCGTATTCTTTGAGTAAGCTTTTAACGAAGCTGGGGTTGTCTATAAACTCGCATACGTTATTGCCGTTGAAGAACTTGTGCTCGCTCCTTGAACGTTTTTCAAATGCGTTTGCGGTGCAGCCTGTGGTTTTGTGCGGAAGTACTTTTGAGCTAATACCTCCAGAACCTCTGCCGTTGGTATTAATTTCGATGATTGTATCTACGTTTCTTTCGAAATATTCGAAGTAGATCTGGTTTGTGATACTGTCGAGTTTCAGCTGGAAGTTTTCGCCATCAAAGTAGAAGAGCTCGCCGCAATCAACTGCGCCTTCGTATTTACGGTCGTTGATGGCCTTGATACCGAACTTCTGTCTCTGAATGAACAGTGCATAGCCGTTGGCTTCGTTAATTTTCGAGGTAAAGATCGTGAGCTGAACTACGCCTTCCTTGTCGTAGCTGCGCTTAAAACGAAGGAATTCGTCTTTGCCGATCTGGAAGTAGTCCGAGCCGCGCTTGCCGTACATATGGAATACAAAGTAATCCGTGACGGTTTCGAGACCCATATACTTGGTCTTTTTGCGGATGCGAATGATGTATTCGGTGGGAAGATTCCAGCCTTGGAGGACCGGTACTCCATCATGGGGCAGAACGTCAATATCGTAAGTATTGCCGTTGTGGATAAAGCTTGTTGTCTGGCCCGGGTTAAGCCACATCTTGAGCTTTTTCACTTTGATCACTCTCCTTAGTAGTAAAAATCGAGCTCACTGTGGTGAGCTATGCAAGATATTTTAAAATAATATCTGTAGTTTTGCAAATAAAAAGAACGCCCCCAATTTCTCGGGAGCGTATATTGAATTGTGCTAGCTTGTTTCGTTTTCGTCGCAGTATATGGATATAATTCTGCGCATAAATCCGAATTTTGCGTACTTCTTGTCGTCTTTGATTTTGTTGCGGTCGGCGATGACCGTAACGAATGCGAAAATGATTCCGAACGGAGCAAATGAGAGTTGGAACCAGGCAATAAGATTCATCGCTTTGCTCCACTGCTCTGCCGTGTCTTGGTTGGTGCAGATAAGCCTTAGTACTGTGGCTGCAATAATTATGAGCGTTAGTGCGATAAAGCCTGCTGCATAGATCTTAAAGACGTCAAAGATAAAGTGCAATACCTTTTTCAATTAAATCACTCCTTTCATAAGCTTCTTTGATGAAAAAGGATAAATTTATTATATGACATTATAAAGAGTTGTCAAACGAAACAAAAATCCGCCCCTTTCGGAGCGGACTTTAATGGGAAACTACTTAGAATTGCGTTTCTCGATAATTTCGTTAGCGATGTTCGGTGGAACCTCTTCATAGCCGTGTAGCTCCATTGTAGAAGCTGCGCGACCCTGGGACATACCGCGTAGGTCGGAAGTGTAACCAAACATGTTTGCTAGTGGGACGAAGCCCTTGATGATCTTGATACCGTTTTCACGATCTTCCATCTCATCGATGCGGCCACGGCGAGAGTTCAAATCGCCGATAACGTCACCCATGAAGTCTTCTGGAGTTGTGATTTCGATCTTCATGACTGGCTCAAGAAGAACTGGATTTGCTTTCTTGATACCTTCGCGAGTAGCGAGGACACCTGCAAGGTGGAAGGCTAGTTCGCTAGAGTCGACATCGTGGTAGCTACCATCATAGAGGGTTGCCTTAACGTCGAGTACTGGATAACCAGCAATAACACCGCCGTTGAGGGTTTCTTCGATACCTTCCATGGTTGGCTTGCGGTATTCCTGAGGAACGACACCGCCTTTAATCTGATCGATGAATTCGAAGCCCTTGCCTGGCTCGTTTGGCTCAAACTTAACCCAAACGTCACCATACTGACCGCGACCACCGGACTGCTTCTTGTGGAAGCCGTGACCTTCGGCTGTGCCACGAATAGTTTCGCGGTAAGCAACCTGAGGCTCACCAGTGTTACATTCGACGTTAAATTCGCGCTTTAGGCGGTCGATAATAATATCTAGGTGAAGCTCACCCATACCAGAAATGATTGTCTGGCCAGTTTCTTCGTCGGTGTGAACCTTGAAGGTTGGGTCTTCTTCTGCTAGCTTACCAAGACCGATGCCCATCTTTTCCTGATCTGCCTTAGATTTTGGCTCTACGGCGATGGATACTGGTGGATCTGGGAATTCGATAGATTCTAGGTGAATTGGGTGTGCTGGGTCGCAAAGTGTTGTACCAGTTGTAGTGTCTTTTAGACCTACGACGGCTGCGATATCACCTGCGCCGATTTCCTGAATATCTTCGCGCTTATCTGCGAACATGCGGACTAGACGGCCAACGCGTTCCTTGTTGCCAGTTGTAGCGTTAAGAATGTAGCTACCAGCAGCAAGCTTACCAGAGTAAACACGGACGAAGATTAGCTTACCTACGAATGGGTCGGTTGCAATCTTGAATGCTAGAGCGGTTAGAGGCTCTTTAGTGTCGCTGTGGCGTACGATATCTTCGCCAGTCTTAGGGTTTTTACCAAGAATTGCTGGGATGTCTGTTGGAGCTGGCAAGAAGTCAGCAACAAGGTCAAGAACCTTCTCGACGATAACGCCACGGCCATCACCACCAGTGACTAGATAGAACTGACCATCGATAACACGCTTACGCAAAGCACGCTTAAGTTCATCGACAGAGATAGCTTCTTCGCCTTCTTCAAAGAACTTGTTCATGAGTTCTTCGTCAGCCTGAACAGCTTCCTCGACAAGCATAGAACGGTACTGCTTTGCCTTTTCTACCATGTCTGCTGGGATTTCACCAACGGTAAGCTCGTGATCGGCATAATCCTTGTAGGTGTAAGCCTTCATATCTAGAAGGTCGACAACGCCGCAGATATCCTTTTCGAAGCCGATTGGTAGGTGGATTGCGAAAGCGTTCTTGCTTAGGCGCTTACGGATAGATTCTAGGGATTTGTAGAAATCACCACCGATCTGGTTGATTTTGTTGACGAAGCAGATGCGAGGAACGCCGTACTTGTCTGCCTGGCGCCAAACGGTTTCAGACTGAGCTTCAACGCCCATCTTACCATCGAAGACTACGACTGCACCGTCGAGAACGCGTAGAGAGCGTTCGACCTCAGCGGTAAAGTCGATGTGTCCTGGGGTATCGATAATGTTAATTTTGTGACCCTTCCAGTGGGCAGTGACAGCTGCGGAAGTAATTGTAATACCGCGCTCCTTTTCCTGCTCCATCCAGTCGGTTGTAGCACCACCGGTATCGCCTTTGACGAGATCGATTTTGTGCTTAAGACCGGTACGATAAAGAATCGCCTCGGAAGTAGTGGTTTTACCAGCATCGATGTGCGCGATAATACCAATGTTCCTATACATAGATAGGTCTTCTTCTTTTGTAGCCATGTATTTCCTTTAATAATTATTTTAGGCAACAGCATATAATGCCACTGCGTGCTGTTTAGTATATTATCATACTTTTTACACTTTTTTCAACGGGTGAAAAGTGTTATTACTCGCTACAAAGTCCCATTTGGTTGACGAAGTGGTATTCGAGCGTTTCTGCGTCTGCGCCAAGGTCGAAAATTTGCTGTTTGACTTGGTTTTTGACGTAGCTCATTTCGTCTTTGTTGCACTCGTCGGAGTGGATATAAATGGTATTTGTGTCGAAATAATAATACGAGTCACGCTTATTGTCGTGATCGACGTAGCCTGGTAGATAATCTCTTAGCTTCTCGTTTTCGATGTATTTGCGTGGATAATTCTTAGTGTCAAAGCTGAATGTCTCGTTATCGCCTATCGATAAAGTGAGCTTAGCTTCAATATAGCCTTCTTTTTCGATCTTGAGCTTGTATTCTGTCTTGTCGGTTTTGATTTTGAAGACATCGCCTTGCTTGGTTTGTTCGCACTGCGCGGTCTTTGTATCTTCGCCTACACTAGCTATATAGTCCGTTAGAATATTGGTCGTAAGAAGCGCTCTCTTTCCGCCAATATTTGCTTCGTTTAGGCAAACTTGAAGAGCTTGGCCGCCTGCTGTTTTGATATCCGTGTCTTCTGGCTCTTTATCTACAATGGATTCGTCAATATTTTTCAATACAACGATTATTGCGGCCGTACATAATGCGATTGCGGCTAATACGGCGATTGCAATAAGGATTTTCTTTTGTCTGTCTTGCTTTTTCTGATATTCCTCGTCCATATTATTCACCTGCCGTCTTTATTGCCCAAATTTTAGTTTCGCCATTACCACGATTAATACCCATGCCTACTAGCTTTAATGGATCCCAGGCTTTGCCGTTATTGTCTTTGTGTCCTGGGTCAGCCATTAGCCATTCGCCTTTAGAGTCTCGACCATAAAGAACTATGTAATGTCCTTGGTCTGAAAAGACGCCATTACTGCCGGAAGATATTCTGCCCGAAAGCTCGATTAGGTATCCGTCGTTTAAGTATTTATTAATAGCTGCCACGATTTGTTCGTCTGTGGAACCGTTGCCTAGATCGGTTTCGGTGACGTCGATGGCTTCCATGTTATAATGCTGTGCCATTTCACCGATAGGATTGCCACTATAAGTTACTGCACCTGTTCTATCGTACACGTCTGGCGGTGTAATCTCTTCTCCTTCTAGATAGGTTGCGATCATAGCAAATGACGTAATGCCGCAGCCGGAGTTTTTATACGTGTTATTTTTGTCGTTCCCTGGTGGGTATGGTAATTGGCCCCATCTTGTGTCACCTTGGCTCATGAATGGGAAGTCGCCGGTAAATGCTTTGTTGGTTCCGCATTTTTGGCTTCCGCCGAATTGACCGTTGGCGATTTTCTGTAATGCTTCCTGATTGATGTATTCTAGTGGGATTGGCAAGAATTTTGCGTCTTTTGACTGGTAAAATGCCAATGTTTTGCGACTAGTGTAGCCTGCATTTAGTTTTCCGTTTCCCATTTTGCCGCAGCCTTCGATCTGCATCATATCGTTTTTGACTGAACTGCCGGTCCAGTTTGCTTCGATAGATATGTATTCCTGAGTTGCGCTGTCGTAGCCGACGATTACGCCCGTGTGGCCGCTACCTTCTTTATCGCTAAAGATAGATGGGATTGTAATCTTTGAAATGCTGCTGGCGTGTTCGATTTCTAGTGTTTTGTCTGGGTTTGCGGAGTATGTACTATCTACGACAAAGTAGCCATCGTTCGAGCCAAACGTAAGATTCGTAAACTTCTGAATAAAGTAGTTTGACATACTAACACAGTTGCAGTGCGTGCCTAGAGATAAGGATAAATCTAGCTCGTTATTGTGTGCTGTGTCTGTATACCAATCTACGAGTGATTGCGCTTGCTCTTCGGTTAGACCATCTTCGCTTCCGCCAGACGTGCTTGTAGTTAGGTAGAATTTTGTCGAAAGATGAGAATCTAGGAAATTAGCCCTTATGACTTGTGGCGTCGTAACGGTTTGTTGGTCTCTATTTTTCTCTTTTTCGTCTTCTTTTGCGGTTTCGATCTTTGGATTATTCGCGACCTTATTTTCGCTCTTTTCTTTAGTCTTTGCGACTATGTCGCCACCGCCCTGAACATAGACTTTGCCGTCCTTGTCTGTAACTGTACCATCGCAAGCAATATGCATAGATTGTTCTTGCCAGCCCTGCTGTCTTGTCGTAAAACCATGATCTGTGAAAAGGCCTCCTAGAGGGATAGATTCTGCTAGTTCTGCAGAGCTTGACCAACCTTTATCCATGGAGTATTGCTTTACTTTTTCGAGTACGCCTATAGATTTAGCGTAGTAATCGCTAGAGAAGCTTAGGCCTGTATAACGACGGAAGTAACCATCGTAGTAGGATTTTACGTCTTTGACCTTGCTTTCATCAAAAACTAATCTATCATCCTCGCCAGTGCGCATGTAGTCATAGAAGAAGGATGCAAAATTATCTGCAATACTGGAGTATGCCTGAACATAGTGGGAAGGGTCGCCGCCCAACTGATTAATGTGGTCGGAGTGCTCATTATTGAATGTAGCTCCCATATGATACGAGCCGTTTGCAGATTCTAGGAGACCGAAACAGTTGAAACTCTGATAATTGTCCCAGAGCATTTTAAGGTCGCCAAAGGTAGTATTGCAGAAACCCGATTCGCCGCGCGCATGCATGAATGGTAGCTCCCACGGTATGCCGGTCTGCCTTTGGAGCTCTTGGGCCAAGCCTGCGTAGTGGTCGAGCAAGGAGTAAAGCCTGTCGTCTTCCGATATGCCTGTTACTTCGCCGCAGTCAGCTGCTGCTGTTGAGCCACATGCTTGATCGTCGTAGAATCTGATGTCTAGCTCGGATTTTTCGCGAGGATTGATTGCTTTTGTAGTATTGTTTTGGACTGTTTCAAATACACCGACAAGGCCTATTATCCCTAGCACTGTCGCTGTTGCTATTCTAATTTTATTCTTCGGCATCATAGTTCTTGACATTGTGGTTTTCTACGTAAATAATTTGATAATCTTTTGGATCGTATCCTAGAGCTTTGATTTTGTCTTCTATGGCTTTATCTTCCCTGCTTGATCTTTTTCCTCCAATGAGAGCCATAATACAGGACATTTTTTTGCATTCTAGGTCGCTGTTGCCATCGGCTAGTTTGATCCCAGGAGATGACGTGATGTCGTAGTTGTCATAAGGTGCTGAGGTCCAGACTGGCAGCTTGTATTTTATTGATTCGATTTTGTTGGACTCTTCAATGAAGCTCGAAATCTTGCTGTCGTTATAATCTGCGATTAGTCTCAGAGCTTTGTAATCTTCGGCGGAGTCGCGATATTTGCTCATGTCGCTTGTTTCGAGATATTCATGAATATTTACAACCTTGTTGCCGCTTAGGGTTAGCTCTTTTGTTTCAAATCCTTCGCGTTTGATGGTTACTTCATATTTGCCGCTTGGAAAAATCTTATAATTGCCATTCTTGTATTCTTTGCCGTTTACTTTAATAGTAGAATCGGTTGGCGCGACAAGAATAGACAAAGTTGTGCTTTTTGCAGAATTTATTATAAAAAATACTAGCGCAACTAGACCCAGCAAAATTATGGCGCCGCACGCTATGAATATTATTCTCTTAGAATTTGACCTCATTGTTATTTTTTGCGGTAGCTTAAAATACCGCATTACCTCACCTCTTTTTCTTAATTTTAACATAAGCGCCAAGTATTTTAGAATACCAAAAAACTCCCATTGCTGGGAGCTTTTGAAATTCTTTCGTGAATTATCCGCGAGCAAAGTGTGCGAATGCACGGTTTGCTTCTGCCATACGGTGGCAGTCTTCTTTCTTCTTGAAGGCTGTACCGGTTTCGTTGTAAGCATCAACGATTTCTGCTTCGAGACGCTTTGCATATGGCATACCATTGCGGCCACGAGCGGCAGCGACTAGCCACATCATAGCGAAGTGAAGCTGGCGATGACCATTGATTGGGAATGGAATCTGGTAGTTAGCACCACCAACGCGGCGGCTCTTAACCTCGAAATCTGGGCTAATATTCTTGATTGCCTGTTCGAGAACTTCGACAGGATTTTCGCTCTTTAGCTTCTTGGCTGCACCTTCGATTGCGGCATAGACTGCGCGCTCTGCGGAAGGTTTCTTGCCGTCAAGCATAGAACGGTTGATTAGGCGGGATACCAAAACGCTCTGATATTTGCGATCTGGCATAACTTTGCGCTGAAGGCTGCTGGTTACTTTACGTGGCATAACTACTTATCCTCCTTCTTTGCGCCGTACTTAGAACGACCCTGCTTGCGACCATTAACACCCTGAAGATCGAGGGTACCACGGACGATGTGATAGCGAACACCTGGAAGATCTGGAACGCGGCCACCGCGAACTAGAACAACTGCGTGCTCCTGAAGGTTGTGACCTTCACCACCAATGTAAGCCCAAACTTCCTGACCGTTGGTTAGGCGGACACGAGCGACCTTACGTAGAGCGGAGTTAGGTTTCTTTGGAGTCTTAGTTGTAACTTTGATACAAACACCACGCTTTAGAGGAGCGGCCTGCTTGTAGTAACGCGTTTTAAGCGTATTGACGATGGAACCAAGAGCTGGGGACTTGCTTTTCTTTGCAGCCTTTGCACGTGGTTTACGTACTAACTGATTGATTGTTGGCACAAAAAATCCTTTTCTTAATTAATATTTTGCTGAAATAAACTTCAGGGCTCAGCATCTGCCACCGAAGTTTGCGAAACTCTGACTAGTATTCTAGCAAATTATATCTGTTTTGTCTAGTATTTTTAGGCGCCAAGTGCTTTTAGGCCAAGCATGCTGAGTGAAAGCATGATTATGCCTGCTAGAACAACGCCGCAGATTACGGCGATTGAGCTCTTTTTGAAGTCTAGATCTAGAAGGCTTGCTGCGAGGGTTCCGGTCCAAGCGCCAGTGCCTGGGACTGGAATGCCTACAAATAGTAGTAATGCGACATAAGTCGAGCGACCGGCTTTTTCGGTGAGCTTTTTGCCGCCTTTTTCGCCTTTTTTGAGGACCCATTTACAGAATTTGCCGATGAGCTTTTTGTCTTTGCCCCAGGTTAGGAATTTGCGGGCAAAAAAGTAGATGAATGGAACCGGAAGCATGTTGCCTACGATACTAACTGCGAGTGCGACAAAAGGATTTACACCCATGCCAACACCGATAGGTACTGCGCCACGAAGCTCTACGATTGGTACCATAGAGATTAGAAAAGTAAGTAAAATTTTCCAAAACATAAGTATATTATATCATCCTGAATGAGTTATTTTAATGTCGCAAAATGTTAGATTAGATCCGAGTTTAGATAGTAATAATAATCTAGTAATTCTCTTGAGTAGTTCTTGATTAGCGCTAGTCTTGGCTCAGGCGCTTCGCGTGGCGGAAGAACAAGCATGCGAGTAATGCCGATTTGCTCTACGAAGCTTGGGTTGTGGCTAACCATGACGAGTGTTCCGTTATAGTCGTGGAAGTTTTCGCCGATAATCTTCTGCGTTTCTGGATCAAAGTGGTTGGTTGGCTCGTCGAGAATTATTAGGTTTGCTTTTTTCATTAGAATTTTGCATAGCGCTACTCTGGCCTTTTCGCCTGGAGACAAAACTTTAACTTGCTTGAAGACGTCTTCGTCATGGAATAGGAAGTTTGCGAGCATGGAACGGGTCTCGGATTCGGTAAAATCATAAGATTTGACGTTGTCTAGGATTGTTTCATTTTCGTTTAAGATCTCGAACTCCTGGGCATAGTATGCGACGGTTGTATTTTGGCTCATAATAACCGAGCCGCTGTCTGGTTGGAGCTGGCCAATGATAAGTTTTAGAAGCGTAGATTTGCCAACGCCGTTTTCGCCGACGATTAGGAACTTTTCGCCGCGAGTAAGCGAGAACGATAGCTTATCGTGGAGCATTGGGCCATCAGGATAATGGAAGCTGATGTTTTGCAGCTCTAATGGAGTTTTGCCGCTTTGCTTACTTGGGTTGATATTCATCTCTACTTTTTGGTAGACTTCTTCGCGAACTTCTAGGCTGTCGAGCTTCTTCTCTAGCTGTTTTTCGCGAATCTGCCCTTGCCTAATAAAGGCAGTATTAGATCTCTTTGCGGCTTTTGTGCGCATAATAAACTCTTCCATGCGGCGGATTTCGCGCTCTTGTTCGGAGATTCGTTTCTCTTGTTCGGATAGCTCGTTAGCACGGGCTTTGCGGAAGAAGGTGTAGTTGCCGCGATATACCTTGGTTTTGTGGGTGACTTTGTTTAAGAATAGGGTTTTGTTGGTGACAATATCTAGAAATTCTTGGTCGTGCGAAATGACGAGTACCATACCGCGATAGTTCCTAAGGTAGTTCGCAACGAACTTTTTGGTCTCAGCATCAAGGTGGTTGGTTGGCTCGTCAAGAAGTAGTAGACCTGCGTTTTCGAATAGAACTCTTGCGAAAGCGACTTTGGACTTTTGACCACCAGAAAGGTCGACCATGCGTCTATCTACAAGATCTTGTAGGTTCATGCGCTCCATGATTTTTAGGAGCTCGTTGTCCATATTACCGATATCGCAAGCGTCTATATCTTCTTGAATCTGATTGATTCTCTCGAGGATCTTCTGACTGTCTGGATATTTAGCTAGCTTTTCGTATTCTTTGCCGATCTTTTCTTGAAGCTCGTCAATTGGCCTTGCTTTTGAGACATATTCCCAGACGGTCATGTCTTCGTGCTCTTTTTCGATTTTGATTTCTTGGGGTAAGAAACCGATTCTTAGCTCTGGCAGCTCTATTGTACCTTCGTCTAGCTTTTCGATGCCGAGCAATACTTTAAAAAGGGTAGATTTGCCGGCGCCATTTACACCTACGATGCCAACTTTATCTCTTGGCTCCAAAATAAATCCACAATCGTCGTAGATTTGTTGCGCTCCGAAATGTAGGCTTAGATGTTCGGCTTTCATAGATACTATTTTACCACTTGGGCTTTGCCTTGACAATTATGCCAAAATAAGGTATAATATAGCAATGCTCTTTAAAAGTATTGTTTTGGTGTAATTTTTATCCGTCTATCCACCCTATCCATAGCACAGGAGGTACTGCTATGAAAATTATTTCTACTCACGATTTGAACATGTACATCAAGAGAAACTCTGGACTCAATAACGTCCTTGCAGATTTCAACTGCAGCGAGGAAGAACTGCTCAAGCAGCTCACAAGCTGTTTTGGCGGTAACGAGGCTAGAGGCCGCGAGGCACTCGAGACTCTCAGAGGCATTGACGAGGCCAATGAGAAAGAGTCAAAGAAGCGTGCTAAGACTCGCCAGAAGAACGCAGCAAAGCAGCAGAAGAAGGCCGAGGAACAGAAGAAGGCTGAGCAGGAAAAGCTCGACGCAATGACTCCCCTTGAAAAGAAGGAGTATTATCGCAGTCAGTTCTCCGCTCAGCTCGACTCTATCCATGGCGAACTTGCTCCGATTTCCGCTAAGCTCGGTGAACAGTCCAAGTACATCACTGAGCTCAGAAAGAAGAAGACTGCCGCTCAGAAGGCGCTTGACGAGGTTAACAAGAATCTCACAAACGCTATCGAGGCTCACGATGCTCTCAAGGCTCGTTCTGCTGAGCTTGTTGCTCAGTCTGAGGAAATTGGCAAGAAGATCAGCGACATCGACAAGGAGATTCTTTCTCTGAGTCAGCCCGTTTTTCTGGTCTTCGATACCGGCGAGATCAATGCCGAGAATTTCGATATGTCTACCGTAACAGACACAATGATTGATTCCGAAGCTATTTTGGTCAAGGGTCTCTGCAAGAATGATCGCACCGGACGTTTTGATCTGCGTAAGCGTGAAATCCGCCCTGTTGCAACTCTGCTCGCGGCCGTAAGAGCGACTGGTCGCAAGGATTGCGTTGTCAATTTCGATAACGGTCTCGACGAGATGAAAAACGTTTTCGAAGAGCTTCGCAAATCCTAATTCAAAAAACACCAAAACATACTCACGAAAGAACCCGCATATCCAGTGCGGGTTTCTTTATTTTGACAGTATTTTTCTGAATTTTTATAATAATATAAGCATGATTCATTCTTTTTGGCATCGCTATAGTCTTGCTAAACCTCTGACGATATTTTTCGTTCTTCTTGGTTCTATTTTTATCGTTTACTTTGTCAAAACTCTTTTGCAGCCAAACGTTTCCGAGAATAAGGTAGATAAGAGTTCGCAAGAGGCGGCGCCCGATCGTCTGCCTGATACTACAGTTAGTATCGTCGGGGATATTTCTCTAGCAGACAACTGGTCGGTAATGCCAGCTTATGATGCGCGTGGTCAAGGCGTTGATGGGATTTTGTCTGCCGAGGCGCTTGGTATTATGCGTAGTAGCGATTTGATGGTCGCAAATAGTGAGTTTACGGTAAGTAATCGCGGCTCGGCCATTCCGGGCAAGGCCTATACTTTTCGTGCAAATCCAGATCGTCTAAGTATTTATAATGACATGGGTGTAGATTTGGTTACGCTTGCGAATAATCATGTTTATGATTTTCAGGGTGATGCCTTTAACGATATGCTTGATGCTTTTGAGCAGCGCAATATGCCACATATTGGTGCCGGGCATAACCTTGAAGAAGCAAAGAAGGCTTATTATTACAAAGCGCCGAGCGGTCAGACGATTGCTTTCGTGAATGCGTCTCGTGCGGAAAAGTGGGGTATTGATACGCCTGGAGCGACCGATACTTCCGGCGGCATTCTTCTCTGTTATGATACGGCGGATTTTGTAGATGCAATTAAGGCTGCTAAGGTGAATAGTGATATAGTCGTAGCGATTATTCACTGGGGTACTGAATCTTCGCATGTCCTAGAACAGGTTCAGATTGATACCGCAAAAGAATATATTGATGCTGGCGCTGACATGATTGTCGGTGGCCATGCGCATACTTTGCAAGGTATAGATTTTTACAATGGAAAGCCAATTATTTATAACCTTGGCGATTATATCTTTAATGATATGAGCGAGCCGACGGCTATATTTCAGTTTAAGCTTAGCCCTGAAGGCGAATTGAAGTATTACTTTATTGTTGGTTGGCAGGAAAATATGTACACCAGGATTCTTTCTGGCGAAGAGCGTCAAAATCTTGTAAACCAAGTAGAATCTTGGTCGCCAAACATTACAATTACAGAAGATGACGAGATTGTTTTGAAGAATTAGGCTAGTAGTTTATAGCCGTATTCTTGAAGCTGAGTGAGGATATCGTCAATAGACTTACCGGCTAGTAGTCCGCCCGCAATAAAACCAGCCTGAGTTACGTCTGCTAGGGCGCATGCTGGCATTGTAAATTGTTCCATTTCTTCGCGACTCTGGAATTCGAAATCAATCAAAACTAGACCTTCGAGGTCACCCTTGAATACGTCTACTTCGGCATGGTGGCCGTCGATTTCAACTTTATAGCGATCTTTTTCTATAACTTTACCATCGATTTGAGACAATGCTACATATTCTGCATCAGACAAAGGAATCGTGCGTTCGATTTGTTCGGAAGCGTCACCTTCGACGAGTGGTAACTTTTTGGTGATTTCCATT
>AUXO010167042.1_pt1 | contig 15906 bp, 12 predicted proteins | sample 768731 | NCBI WGS metagenome assembly AUXO01 (sample SAMN02715735, study PRJNA202380) | gut metagenome | biome: sheep rumen | host: Ovis aries | place: New Zealand: Palmerston North
ATATTAAACCGCACACTAGTTGAAGGAAATAAGATTCGTTTCGCAGGAGGCAACATATTTACAAGAAGTGGCTATAAGTGGACAGGATATGCATTAACACGAATATATAGCAATGGCAAGAAGAATGTAGAAGAAGTGTTTGGTACGGACAATCAGTGGCATTCTTTTACAGGTACATACAGGACGGATTCAAGTCGGTGGTACAAGTTTTCAGACGGTGATGATGTTATGAATAATGGCAACACCAACAATACACTTATAGGTGGTTGGATTAAGAATAACACACAGCCGGCAAGTTATATTATTCATGCACAGTGGGAAGCTCTAACGCCTGACACGAAATATTACAACGTAACTTACAAGGATGTGGTGGGAGATAAAAATGGTATGCTTCTTGGTTCGCAGACGAAAACAGTTGCAGACGGAACAAGAGTAAGCGGTGAAGATTTAGGAACAAATACAACAAGCAGCAAGTATTACAAAGGGTATGATTATAATTCCAGTTCATCAGCCGTTGTAAGTGGAGCAAATGTAACCGTGTACAGATTCTTTAAACTTCATACGTATACAATCAATTACAATTTGCAAGGCGGTACGCTTGGTGGTAAGACCAATCCTACAGAGTATACAATCAATACGAATACCTTTACACTGAATAACCCAACAAAACAAGGTTACACATTCATCGGTTGGAGTGGAACAGGTATTGCAAGTGGAACTTATAACACCAAAGTAACCATTACAAAAGGCAGCGTAGGAGACAAAAATTACAGAGCACATTATAAGCCAAACACAGACACGAAGTACACCGTAAAACATTGGCTACAGAATATAAACAGTGATGCAGCGAAGAAGAACGCATCTAACTATACGCTAAAAGACACGGAAAACGTAACCGGTACAACCGGAAACAGCGTAACACCCGCCGTAAAAACGTATACAGGATTCACTTCTCCTGCAACACAGAAGGTTACGATTAAGGCAGACGGAACTACTGTGGTAAATTACTACTACACAAGAAACCAGTATACCGTAACATTAAAGAACGGAACAGGAATTAAGAACGTTAATTACACAGCAAACGGTGTAACGAAGAAAGCAGGAGACAAGATATACTATGGTGCAAAGATTACAATACATGCATATATGTTGCCAAACGATGCACAGCATACTTATACCTGGAACAGATGGACAGGATATACAGAATTTAGCGATAACACAACAGAAAAGAGCAATCCGGCATATTTTGTAATGCCTGCAAAAGACGTAACCATAACTGCCAATGCGACAGCACAGACGAATAATTATGACGTTACGGTTGAGCATTACGTTATGGATACAGATGGAAACTATCCGGAAAAACCACGAAAGACAACAACGCTAAGCAAGCCTTACGGCACAGTCATAAAACACACAGACTTAAAGGATTCTTCCCTGATTGTGGAGAACCGAACAGAATATGATTCCAACAAGAGCAAAGAGAAGACAATCATTACAGGCAATACAGTAATTAAGTTGTATTACAAGAGATTATCATACAAAGTAACCTTAACCAAAGGAAGCGGAATTGCCAAAACAACAGGCGCAGGAACGTACTATGTAGGACAATCTGTAAACATTGATGCCACGGCAATGACAGGGTATCATTTTACAAACTGGAAGAAATCGGATGGTAAGACAATTGCAGATTCTAGCTACACATTTACAATGCCTTCAACAGATGTCGCTTTCACAGCCAACGCAGTACCAAACACAGATACAAAGTATACGGTAAAGCACTGGAAACAGAAGATTAATTCAGATGCAACAAAGCACGATACAACGAATTATGACTTAACAGATACAGAGAACTTAATCGGAGCAACAGCATCTATGGTAATACCGGCAGTAAAGACATATACTGGATTTACAGCACCTGCAACACAGAAGGTTACAATTAAGGCAGACGGAACTACTGTGGTAAATTACTACTACACAAGAAATAAGTATGAAGTCAAGTTAAACAAGACAACCGGTATCACAGATGTTCGTGGAGCAGATACATATTATTATGGTCAGTCGGTAACGATCAAGGCAACTGTATACACAGGTTATACTTGGGCGAACTGGACAAGAGAAGACAACACAACGCTTGACATGATTGAAGTAACATTTATAATGCCGGCTAAAGATGTAGAAAGAACTGCACATGCAACAAAAGATGAATTGGAGCCGGAACCACAGGTGGTTCGAAAAATACAGACCATTCGAATTGCCTCCACTTGGTATGAGCAGATTATTCAAAAACAGGCAGAGGGAATTGAAGACTGGTATAACAAATTAGGAAATTTAACACAGCAGGAGATACAGGCATATTCAGATGAAAAATGTGTTCAGGTGTGGAAAATAGATTCGGCAGGAGTGATTGAGAGAAAAAAATAACACACAAGCAATAAACTTATGTGTTATTAGAAATATAGTTATGATTCAGTTGTATCAGATGTGGTTACTTTGATTAAGATTAATTCAATTCGATTTGCAGTGGCACGTTCAATTTTAATATGAAGGGTATCAAGTTCGAATTGTTCGCCAACTTCAGGGAAACGATCTAACTTTTCAATAATGTAACCGCCAATCGAGTCATTATCTTCGGATACGAGAGAAATATTTAATGCATCATTGATATCATCTAATTTGTAAGAACCATCTACCAGATAAGTATTAACACCTACCTTTACAAATGGATCTGTCTCATCTGCATCATATTCATCACGGATTTCACCAACAATTTCTTCTAATAAGTCCTCGGTTGTAATCATACCGGCAGTAGAACCATATTCATCTAAAACAATGCAAATACTGTGAGAATTACGCTGCATTTGATTGAATAATTCAGAGGTGTTCTTATGCTCATATGTAAAGAATGGTTTACGCATAATTGTCCGAATCTGAAAATCCGAATGGTGAGGAACGAGAATTAAATCTTTGATATTGAGTATACCGACAACATTATCGATGTCATTTTCAAAAATTGGAATTCGTGTATATTTTGTCTCACGGAATAATGCAATAATCTCATTGTAAGAAGTGTTGATATCTGCCAGTGTCATATCAATTCGTGGAATCATGACATCTTTAGCTTCGGTATCGCCAAAATCAAAGAGATTGTTGATGATTTTCTTTTCATTTGATTCGATAACACCATCTTCGTGACTAACCTGAACGAAAGTTCTTAATTCGTCTTCTGTTATTTTGCTGGAACCATTGGTTCGGTCAAGATGAATGAGTCGCATAAAACCACCTGCAAGATGATCCACAATGAAAATCACAGGTGTTAATATATACATCAATGTATAAATAATAGGTGCATATATTAATGAGATTTTCTCAGAATAAATGGTAGCGGCAGTTTTCGGTGTAATTTCTCCAAGAATCAGAACGGTTAATGTCAGAATTCCGGTTGCAATACCTGTTGCATAATTTCCGAATACACGAATAGTCCATTGTGTTGTCAGTGCAGAAGCGGAAATATTAACAATATTATTTCCGATTAAGATTGCACTGAGCATTTTATTAGACTGCTCAATAATTTTATTAACAGTGATTGCTCGTTTATTGCCGTCATCAATGAGAGAACGGATGCGAATTTTGTTAACTGTGGTTAGTGCAGTTTCTGCAGAGGAAAAAAATGCAGAAAGAGCGACAAGAATAATAATGATGATAAGTTGCGTGATACTGTCCGTATCCAAAAAAAATCACTCCTTTGTTAAAATAATTAAAATAAATGTAATGATAAAATTCTACTAAAAAGAATGTATCATGTCAAATGAAATGTCGATTATACAAAAAACAGGCGTGTACAGAATATGTTAAAGTTATAACAATCAAGAAAAGATATACTTTCGGTTCTATATTCTCATTTATGTCATAAAATAGAATTATAGAAATAATGAAGGGTTGGGAAAATTATGTCAGATAGAATGTTAGATATTTTAAAAACATCAGTTGTATCGTATGCAATTACAGGGATTCTTTTGGTTGTATTATCTTTTGGAATGTATCGTATGGGATTATCAGAATGGCAGGTAACAGCCGGAATTGTACTGATTTATGCAGTTGCTACATTTGTTGGAGGATTTATGTTGGCAAGACAGGCAGGAACAAGGAGATTAATTTGGGGAATCGGATTTGGTGTGGCTTATTTTGCAGTATTGACGGGCGTTTCAATTTTATTGGGAAATAAGGAACAATTTGCATATAGTGCGATGGTCAGAGGTGTCATTGTCTGTGTATTAGCAGGAGCAATCGGTGCATTTGCCGCACCTTTGAAAAAAATTTAAATTTTACGGAAAAATAAAAAAGAAAAAAAGGAAATACTTCTTATGCGAAGAATATTATAGTTAGAGCCCATTTTTGCAGAAGTGTTTATGAGGGTTACGATATGAATATTAGAGAAGAACAGGAACGATTTGAGCATATGCATTTTAGTCCGTATGCCAGTTTTAGTGATAAATCACAAGGAAGGGATTATCAGGAAGAACCATGTACTATACGTACGATTTATCAACGGGACAGAGATAGAATTCTGCACTGTAAATCCTTTCGAAGATTAAAACACAAGACACAGGTTTTTATTGCACCGGAGGGAGATCATTACCGGACACGTTTAACGCATACGTTGGAGGTTGCGCAGATTGCAAGAAGTATTGCAAGGGCATTGCGATTAAATGAAGATTTGACGGAAGCGATTGCGTTAGGACATGATCTTGGACATACACCATTTGGGCATGCCGGCGAGCGGACATTAGATGCGATTTGTTCACAGGGATTTAGACATTACAAGCAGAGTATCCGTGTGGTAGAAGTCCTTGAAAAAGAAGGAAAAGGATTGAATCTTACCAAGGAAGTGCGTGATGGAATTCTCAATCATGGTACGAATACAACACCGGCAACGCTGGAAGGAAAAATTGTACGTCTGTCAGATAAGATTGCGTATATTAACCATGATATTGATGATAGTATTCGTGCAAAGGTAATTCGGGAAGAAGATATTCCGAAAGCGTATACAAAAGTGTTAGGAGATACGACGAAAGCACGTTTGAATACATTGATTCGGGATATTATTTATCACAGCCTCGATAAGGCGGATATCTGTATGTCAGAGGAAGTGGAACAGGCGATGATGGATTTGCGAAAGTTTATGTTTACGCATGTATATCAGAATTCTATTGCAAAGACAGAAGAGCAGAAGGTAGACAAGCTCATTCGTGAATTGTATACATACTATTTAGACAATCCGGCTGAGCTTCCAGAGCATTATAAAATGCTGATGAATCAGCGAAAAGATTCACTAGAAAGAGTAGTATGTGATTATATTGCCGGAATGAGTGATCAATACGCAATTCAGACATTTAATAATATATTCGTACCAAAGGCATGGACAGTTGAATAATACGGGTTCGAACATTCATTATGAAGGTTGGAAGATATGTATTCAAGTGAAGTAATTGAAGAAGTAGTATCGAGAAATGATATTGTAGATGTCATTTCGAATTATATAAAATTGAAAAAGACAGGTAGTTCCTATGTCGGACTATGTCCATTTCATAATGAAAAGTCCCCTTCGTTTTCCGTATCCCAGAATAAACAGTTGTATCACTGTTTTGGATGTGGAGTAGGTGGAAATGTGATTACTTTTATCATGGAATATGAAAATATGACATTTTTAGAAGCAGTCAAAATGCTTGGAGACAGGGCGGGAATGACATTAGAAGAGACAACACTGTCTGATGAAGAAAAGAAAAAAAGAGATATTAAGACGAAGCTGTTAGAAATTAATAAATTGGCAGCAACGTATTATTATCACGAATTGAAAAGTGAACAGGGTGCGTTAGGATTATCCTACTTTCAAAAGAGAGGATTAGATGCAGCAACAATGAATCGTTTTGGATTGGGATATGCCGGTCAGACGGGAAATGCATTATACCGTTATTTGAAAGAAAAAGGATATGAAGATGACTTACTCAAGGAATCCGGCTTGTTTACGTATGAGCGGGGAATTCATGATAAATTCTGGAACAGAGTCATGTTTCCGATTATGGACATTAATAATCGTGTAATCGGTTTTGGCGGAAGAGTTTTAGGGGATGCAAAGCCGAAATATCTGAACTCACCGGAAACGAAGCTGTTTGACAAGAGCAGAAATCTATATGGATTAAATATTGCAAGACTTTCTAGGAAGCCGAATATGATAATCTGTGAAGGGTATATGGATGTTATTGCACTTCATAAGGCAGGATTTTCACAGGCGGTCGCAAGTCTTGGAACGGCACTTACACCGGGACAGGCAATGTTAATGAAGCGGTATACCAATCAGGTGTTGATAACGTATGACAGTGATGAAGCCGGAACGAAAGCAGCACTTCGTGCGATTCCAATTCTGAAAGAAGCGGGACTGTCAACGAAAGTAATCAATATGCAGCCGTACAAAGATCCGGATGAATTTATCAAAAATCTGGGAGCAGAAGCCTTTCAGGAACGTATTGATAAGGCACAGAACAGCTTCCTGTATGAAATTGGTGCGATGGCACGGCAGTACGATCGAAGTGATCCGGAGCAGTCTACGATATTTGAGCAGGAAGTCGCAAAGAAGCTGATAACGTTTTCTAAGAAACTTGAACGTGAGAATTATATGCGGGCAGTTTGTCAGGAATTTACCATTTCCTATGATGGAATGGCAGAACTTGTCGCTTCTTACGGAAGTTTTGGAAGCAATACGAGAGCAAATAATCAGACAAAGAATCAGAATCGGACAAAGGTTCGCCGGGAATCCGGTGTGCGAAAAGCCGAGAAGATTCTTTTGACATGGATGATTAATGATCAGACCATTTACGATAAAATCAAGGAATATATAGGCCCAGACGATTTTATTGATTCATTATTGCATGATGTAGCCACAAAGTTATATGTGCAGCTGCAGGAGGGAAAAGTAAATCCGGCAGCAATTGTCAATACATATGACACTGAGGAAGAGCACAGCGAGGTTGCGGCGTTATTTAGTGCAGATTTAGATGACAGCCTGAACCAAAATGAGAGACAGAAAGCACTCAATGATACTGTGAAAAAGGTCAGGGAAAACAGTTTAAATGACGCAATGGACAAGGCACAGCAAAGCAATGACACAAAGCTGTTTCAGGAATTGATGATGCAGCAGATTCGATTAAAAGATATACAGATTCAGCTTTAAAAATATAAAACATTCGAAAAAGGAAGGATAAGAGACATGGCTAAGAATATGGAAGACAACTTAGAAGAATTGAAAGTAGAAGCAAAGAAGCCAGCCAAAAAGACAACAAAGAAGGCAAAATCAGAAGCAGAGCAGCAGGAATTAACAGAAGAACAAAAGGCTGAACTGATGGCAGCAAAGTTCGATGAAAAATGTAAACAGCTCTTACAGATTGCAAAGAAGAAGAAAAATATGCTTGATTATGATGAGATTATGAAAGCATTTGCAGATACAGATTTCGAAGCAGATAAGATGGAGAAAGTATTTGAATTCTTAGACAATAACAATGTAGATGTTAAGATGCCGGATGATGATGCTGATGACGATGAAATTATTTTAGATGACGAAGATGATATTGACATTGAAAAGATTGATTTATCTGTTCCGGATGGTGTCGGTCTTGAAGATCCAGTCAGAATGTATTTGAAGGAAATCGGTAAAGTGCCATTGCTTAGTGCAGAAGAAGAAATTAATTTTGCACAGAAAATGGAACTTGGTAATGAAATGCGTAAACAGCTCGAAGACATTCAGGCATTTAAGGCATTGTCAAGAGAAGAACAAAGAGAAATCAAGCGTGCAATCGATCAGGGTGAAATGGCGAAGAAGAGACTTGCAGAAGCCAATTTACGATTAGTTGTAAGTATTGCAAAACGCTATGTTGGACGAGGGATGTTATTCCTTGATTTGATTCAGGAAGGTAACTTAGGTTTGATTAAGGCGGTTGAAAAGTTCGACTACAGAAAAGGATATAAGTTCAGTACGTATGCAACATGGTGGATTCGTCAGGCGATTACAAGAGCGATTGCAGATCAGGCAAGAACAATTCGTATTCCGGTTCATATGGTTGAAACAATCAATAAGTTGGTTCGAGTATCAAGACAGCTTTTACAGGAATTAGGCAGAGAACCTTCTCCGGAAGAAATTGCAGCAGCAATGGATATTCCAGTAGAACGTGTTCGTGAAATTCAGAAGATTTCGCAGGAACCCGTATCACTTGAGACACCAATTGGTGAAGAGGAAGACAGCCATTTAGGAGATTTCATTCAGGATGATAATGTGCCGGTACCTGCCGAAGCAGCAGCATCTACGTTATTAAAAGAGCAGCTGGTAGAAGTACTTAGTACATTGACAGAAAGAGAGCAGAAGGTTCTCAGACTTCGTTTCGGTATGGATGATGGACGTGCACGTACCCTTGAGGAAGTTGGTAAGGAATTCAATGTAACAAGAGAGCGTATCAGACAGATTGAAGCAAAGGCTTTAAGAAAGTTAAGACATCCAAGCAGAAGCCGTAAGTTAAAAGATTATTTAGATTAATTTAAGCTAGGAAGATTGACAAAATGGAATTTCGAATATCAGACAGACTGGCATATGTTGCGAGTCTTGTCCGGAAAGGAAATATAGTGGCAGATATCGGTACAGACCACGGGTATCTGCCCATTTACCTTATTAAACAGAATATTACACAGCATGTAATTGGGATGGATTTGCGGAAAGGTCCATTACAAAAGGCAACGGATAATATACGTGGATTTCACGTTCAAAATGAAGTGACGCTGCGTTTATCGGATGGGTTAGAGCAGTTAGCACCACAGGAAGCGGATACCGTGACAATTTGTGGCATGGGTGGAAAATTAATACAGTCGATTCTGCTGCGTGGTCGGGATAAATTAACAGCACAGACGCAATTATTATTATCACCACAGTCAGAACTGGAAGAATTTAGAAGATTTTTGCAGGAATATGGTATAGAAATCAGACACGAACATATGTTATCTGAGGATGGACAATTTTATGTCATTATGGAGTGTTATTGGACAGGAATTGCAGGAAAAGATACAGACAATATTGTGTCTGCTCAGAATTTAGAAAATACGCATATGGCAGAGGCGTGTGATAATAATGTGAAAAATATAACAAATGATTCACATAAAGTACAGTGTACAGATAACGATGATATTTCAGAAGAGACATTTTTTAAATATGGAGAATATTTATTGGTACATAAAAATGAATGTTTAAGAGATTATCTGCTCCATGAAAAAAAGGTCAATGAAAGTGTAACAAAGACTGTACAGGCATTACAGCTCAATGAAGGAATTGCAAGAAGACTTGCACAATTAGAGCAGGAACATAAGTGTATTGTTTATGCATTATCATTTTATGAGTAATGCAGATTGGAGAAGCATATGGCAACATTGATAGCATTAGCAAAGGAAGAAGAACAGAATAATTCAGGAATTATTGCAGTAGCAAAAGTAAATGGAAAGCTGAAAGAATTATCAGAACGGGAAATTACAGATGAACATATAGAATGGATTCGCACCAATACACAGATCGGTATTGAAACATATCGAAGAAGTGTATTGTTATTGTTACAGAGTGCGATTCACCGCATTATGCCGAAAGAAGAGCGCGTGCAGGTGCGTGTGGAATATGCCATTAGTAAGGGATTATATTGTACAATTACAGATTCGAATTTTGTTGTGACGGAAGAATTTTTGCAAAAAGTTGAAAATAAAATGCAGGAATATGTCTCAAATGACCTTCCGATTCTAAAGAAAACAGTCAAGACCAGTGAAGCAATTGATATGTTTGATGAATTTGGAATGGGAGATAAGACAGATTTGTTCCGTTATCGTACAGATTCGTATGTAAGTTTGTATGAATTAGATGGTTATTGTGATTATTTTTACGGATATATGATGCCATCTGCTAGAAATCTGAAGTATTTTGCATTGTATCCATATGATAAGGGATTTGCATTGCAGATGCCGGTAAAGGAAGCACCGGAAATTGTACCGGAATTTGTTCCGCAGCATAAATTATTCCAAACATTAAAAAAGACCGAAGAATGGTCAAGAATGATGGATATGCATACGATAGGTGCAATCAATAAACATATTGTAGATGGTGATATTAATTCTATGATGCTGGTAATGGAAGCAAAGAAGCAACAGGAAATGATAGAAATTGTGAATACAATCAAGGAACGTAAAGGCGTGAAGTTCATTATGATTGCGGGACCGTCATCATCAGGTAAGACGACATTTTCACATAAGTTATCCATTCAGCTTCGTGCCAGTGGATTTAAGCCGCATACGATTGGCGTCGATGATTATTTTGTAGAACGTAGTATGACACCAAAGGATGAAAATGGTAATTACAATTTTGAAGATATTGAAGCGATTGATATTGAGTTGTTTAATAAGCATATGACAGCGTTGCTTGCCGGAGAAAAAGTGTCTATGCCGACCTTTAATTTCAAGACCGGATGCAAAGAATATTTAGGCAATACGATTCAGATGGGACCGGATGATATTTTAGTGATTGAAGGAATTCACTGTCTGAATGATAAGTTGTCTTATTCACTTCCAACAGAAAGTAAGTTCAAAATTTACATCAGTGCTCTTGCACAGATTAATATTGATGAGCACAATCGTGTTGCAACAACAGATGTGCGTCTGATGCGCCGTCTTGTGCGTGATTCCAGAACGAGAGGTGCTTCTGCAAAGCGAACATTTGCAATGTGGGATTCTGTAAGAAGAGGAGAAGAGAAAAATATATTCCCTTATCAAGAACATGCAGATGCAATCGTTAATTCTGCAATGGCATATGAATTGTCTGTATTAAAGCCATATGTAGAACCATTATTATTCTCTATCAAGGAAGATGAGCCGGAGTATTTAGAAGCAAAGCGTCTTTTGAAATTCTTAAAGTATGTACTTTCATGCAGCGCAGAATTCGTACCAATTGACTCTATTTTGAGAGAGTTTGTTGGCGGCGGCTGCTTTAAGGTATGATGAAAAAATCAATCAAAAAGACTGCAATGCTTCGTGTTATTTTAATTTGTGGTATAATATTGATATTTACCGGTGTGTTGTATGCAACGGGGCATCATAAACAGACAATCACGTGTGATTTTGTCGGATATTTTGAAAACAACAGGATGTTTGGATATTACCTTATAGCAATCAATATCGTAACATTTTTGTTGTTTGGCTTCGATAAAATGAAGGCAAAGCATAATTGGTCGAGAATCTCCATAGCGACGTTGTTAGGTGTGTGTTTTGTTGGCGGTTCAATTGGTGGATTTCTTGGAATGTATACATTTCATCATAAGACACAGAAGAATTATTTTGCCATAGGCGTACCACTGATTATTATTACACAAATAATCGTGCTGTTTTATTGGATGAATTTTGCATGGTAAAATGAAAAATAGATAGCATGATTATGCATTGTTTAAAATTATAAAAAATAAAAGATGCGAATCAATAAGTAAGCTGGAAATGATTCAGAGTCAAGGTTAGACTCTATAGCATTTCCAGCTTTTTTGTGTTCATTAGAGAGTGATGCTGTGTATGAGTATATTTTCCACGTCGCATTATTTCTCTGTGACAATAGATAATTCATTTGGATTGGAATAAAATGTAATGCTTCCATGTTCATCGGTTCGGTATACATCTGCGTTGTGGGAAGCAAGTACGGCGAGTGTCTTATCAGTTGGATGGTGATATTTGTTATTTGCTCCGACACTGATTACTGCATACTTTGGTTGCACAGCAGAAATAAATTTATCACTGCTGGAACTGCTGCTGCCGTGATGACTGACCATAAGCACATCAGACTGTAATGCCAGATTGTTTTTTAGCATATCCGTTTCGCTTGCTTTTTCTGCATCTCCTAATATCAGAAAGCTGTGGGCATTGTCTGTGAGACGGATGCCAAGAGAACGGTTATTTTCATCTTCATAATCGAGGCGGTTAGGACATACAATTTGAAATGCTGCATTGCCGAATGTGAACGTATCGCCGACATGAGGATGCGTAGGGGTAATATTTTGTTTTGTAATACAATTCAGATAGGAATTGTAGATTTTTGTATCTGCGCTATAATCCGGAGACAGTAATGTCTCAACAGGAATATTATACATAGCACCAATGACACCGCTCAGATGGTCTGCATCATAGTGAGAAATGATGACGTAATCAAGCTGTGTTATCTGATGATTTGTAAGATAACTGACGAGAAAAGAGGAGTGTTCCCCATCGCCGCCATCAATGAGCATATAATGTCCGTCAGATTCTGCTAAGACACAGTTTCCCTGTCCAACATCTAAAAAGGTTACAGACAGTTGGTGTGAATCCGGGATACTGTCAGAAGCTGTAGATTTTCCAGATAGTTTTGCAGTAATAAAATCAGGTAACAAAGAAGTGAAACCAGAAGAATTACTTGTAATTTGTGATGATTGTGTTGTAGGAAATAGATGAAGGGTATCACCGATTTTATAAATTCCGGTTAAACTTAATAGTACAATAAGTAAAGTAAAAAACGCAGAGGCAAATGAATGTCTCCGCGTTTTGTGTGTTCGTTTTGCCATAAGCACCTCTATTTAAACGTGTTACGATACGTTCTTGATGTATCAAACAAATCAGAAACATAATGTTCTGTATGATTGTTTATATTATCACGCACGTCGCTTAACAAGTCAATATATTTGGTAAGAATTTCACAAATGGCTGCTGAATTGGTTTCACAGATTTGATCCCACATTTCAGGGGATGAAGCTGCAATTCGTGTCGTATCCTTAAATCCACCGGCAGCAAGTAAATGCATATAGTGTTGTGGATCATCTGAATTGTGAATCAGATTGGTCAGACTGGCTGCAATAATATGTGGAACATGGCTGATACCTGCAACGGTGTAATCATGTAATGTATAATCCATAACAACAGGCGTTGCCTGCATATCAGATACAAGAGAAACGTAAGCATCTAATTGTTCCTTAGTTGTAGCTTTTGTTGGCGTAATTACATATTTGGCATTGGTAAGAAGCTGCGCAGATGCGTTACAATATCCGGTGCGCTCAGAACCTGCCATTGGATGTCCTCCGATGAAATTAGATTCCATATCAAGCTGTGTAACCTTTTCGTGAATTGCACCTTTGACACTGCCGACATCTGTAATAATGCAAGTCGGTTTGATTATAGGTTTTAATCTTGTCAGATAATCGGTAATGGTAACCACCGGAGTGCATAAGAAAATATAATCACAAGTATGAAAATGTGTATCAACTTCGGAATAGACTGCATCAAGTACACCGTCGTCGAGTGCAGGCTCAATTGCGCGTAATGTCCGACTGGTTGCAATCAAAGTATAGTCCGGGTGTGCTTTTCGGATTGCTTTTGCAATCGAGCCACCAATTAATCCAAAGCCAATAAAACCAATTTCCATAGTAAAATAATCTCCGTTCTAAAATATATCGAATATATTCACGATATATGTTTATATATACTTTAACACGTTAAAGCAAAAAAATAAACAAATATTATGATTGTACTTGAAAAAATACATAAAATATTGTATACTAAATTTGTTAAATTATCAAACAATTTCAAAAAATCATTTTTAATTTTGGAATTGTTGGTGGTTGGTTCAATATAATTTTACAGAAATATGCAACAAATATGCTAGGGGGCAATAACAAATCAGCATATAATACGTGGCAGGATAGGAGCGCATATGAAAGAATGGAACACACAGAGCATTAGAAATGTTGTATTACTTGGGGGAAGCGCAAGCGGTAAAACGACACTGACAGAAGCAGCAGCATTTGCATCAGGTAAGACAAACCGGTTGGGAAGTATATCGGAAAAGAATACAATTAGTGATTATGATACAGAAGAGAAGCAGCGAGGATTTTCTATAGGAATGTCGGTAGTTCCCGTAGAGTGGAATGATTGTAAAATTAATTTTATTGATACACCGGGCGGACTTGATTATATTGGAGAACGAGAATTAGCAGCAGATGTTGCAGATGCTGCAATTATTGTTATAAATGGTAAGCGTGGAGTTGATATTGGAACACAGCAGGCGTGGAAGCTGTGTGATAATTATAAATTGCCAAGAATGATTTTTGTAACAGGTATGGACGATGATAATGCTAGCTACAGACAAATTGTTGAAGATTTAACAAATAAATATGGAAGCAAAATCGCTCCATTTCATATGCCAATCCGTCAGGAGTCGCGGTTAATCGGTTATGCCGATATTACGAAGATGACAGGTAGGAAATTTAGTGGAATTTGTGAATTTGAAGATATAGAGATTCCGGATTATTGTATGGATTATCTGAAAAAATACCGTGAAGCGTTAGATGAGGCAGTTGCTTCAAGCAACGAGGATAATATGGAGAAATTCTTCGCCGGCGAATCATTTACACAAATAGAAATGGATGCCGGTCTTCATGCGGATTGTGTTGACGGCAGTATTGTTCCGGTTACAATGGGGTCCGGTTTGCATGTGCATGGCATTTATATGCTGTTAGATTCTATTGTGAAGTACCTTCCGGCACCAAGTACGATGAAATCAGGAATAAATGTGCATACGAATGAAGTGTTTGACTGTTATTATGACAAAAATTCATTTATGGTTGCAAAGGTTTTCAAGACAATTTCTGATCCGTATATTGGAAAATATTCTCTCGTTAAAGTGTATTCCGGAGAACTTCGTCCGGATATGAATATTTTCAATCCGGCATATGATTCAGAACAGAAAATTGGTAGAATTTATTCAATCAGCGGAAGTACAACAGAGGCAGTCAATAAGATTGTTTCTGGAGATATTGGTGCGATTCCTAAGCTGGTAAATGTATCAACAACGGATACGATTTCAACAAAAGAAGTTCCTGTTAAATTGTATAAACCGTTGATTGACATACCATATACAATGAAACGCATTATTAGTAATCAGAAGGATGATGAAAAACTTCTTCCGAGTATTATGAAGCTGGCAGAAGAGGATGTGACAATTAAATATGTGAATGATACGGAAAATGGACAACAGTTGCTTGCAGGTATTGGAGAGCAGCAGTTATCTGTATTTGTATCAAAATTAAATACAAGATATCGCCTTCAGGTATCATTGGATGTACCAAAGATTGCTTATAAAGAAACCATTTGTAAGAGAGTGAGTGCAAAGGGACGTTATAAGAAACAGTCGGGCGGACATGGTCAGTTTGGTGATGTTGTTATGACATTTGAACCACTTGGAGACAGAGATATTCCATATGTATTTGAAGAGAGAATTGTCGGTGGTGCAGTACCTAAGAATTATTTTGCAGCCGTTGAAAAGGGCGTAGAAGAAAGTGTTCAGAAGGGATTGCTTGCAGGATATCCGGTTGTTGGTGTGCATGCGGTGCTTACAGACGGTTCATATCATCCGGTAGATTCATGTGATAATGCTTTTAAGATGGCAGCAATTGCAGCATTTAAAGAGGCTTATTTAGATGCAGCTCCAATTCTTCTTGAGCCAATTGCCGAAGCAAAGATTCATGTGCCGGCAAGATACACCGGTGATGTTATCGCAGATTTGAAGAGCCGCAGAGCAAGAGTATTAGGAATGGTTCCGGATGATGAAGGAGATTCTTATATCCAGGCAGACATTCCAATGCAGCAGATAGATGGATATCTTGCACGACTTCGTTCCTTAACCGGTGGCTATGCAACATTAGAATATCATCAGGCACGTTACGGAAAAGCACCGGATGAGTTGACAAATACGTTAAAGTTGCAGACACTGTAAATTCCGATTTAACGAGCAGTGCCAAAAAGAAATAACAAATACTCGATGGGAGCTTGCTC
>AUXO017735022.1_pt1 | contig 15906 bp, 13 predicted proteins | sample 768731 | NCBI WGS metagenome assembly AUXO01 (sample SAMN02715735, study PRJNA202380) | gut metagenome | biome: sheep rumen | host: Ovis aries | place: New Zealand: Palmerston North
ATCCCGGTAGAGAAACTTCCAGCAATATATAAAGGCTAACCATCCTGGAGCAGTCATCACCAAGATAGACAAGGAACGTTATGGATATGAAATAGAATTGTCAAACGAACTGGATCTTAAATTCAATAGGAATGGGCAGATTATCGGCTTTGACGATTAAAGAAAGTATTCAAGACAGCCACATAAGTCCCAAAGGGGAGTATAGATGACAGGCAGGGATGAAGCCCGAAGAGTTTCACCCCTGCCTGTCTTCTATCGTGCCTTCGGCACTGCCTGTGCCTACTGCCAAATCATTGACTTTTGTTATGTCAAACTCACATTAATGAGAATGGAGGATGATGTTTACCAATTCAACGACATCAGAGATGTTGATGGTGCGGTCTTCATTCACGTCGCTGTCGTTGAGGAAGAACTTGCCCGTGGGATTATTGCCCAACAATTTGGTAACCACAAGGGTAGCATCCGTAATATTTACCCTGCCATCATCGTTGAGATCACCCTTTACCTGCGGTTTCACATAGACGTATGGGTAGTTTTCAGCTGCTTTCTCTGCCTTGACGCGAAGCAATGCCTCTTTTTCTTGAACTTTCAAGCCGTAGGATGCTGCTTGGAAGCAAGGAACGCCATTGCTCGTTCCCAAACGATAATATTTATATTGTGTGGTAGGCGTATTCAACTCACTGGCAGGAACCATGCAGTAGTCGCCTTCCGCCTTGATGGCTTCCTCTTTTCCATAGAGAGTGGTCAAGAAATCGTAAGAGCCTGGTGCGCCCTTCAGCAACACGGCTGCATGGTAAGGCAACACCTGTCCTGCCTGATACGTGTCTTTCACCATGAGGTCTCCTTGTGCGTTAGCCTCTAACGTGTAAGCCGTGATTCCTTCTGGTATCACCACTTTGTGGTTTTTCATTGCCACATTAGTGAGCGTGGCTACCCCACTCTCAGGAATCGTCACCGACTGCGTATAGACAAGTTCGAGGTCGTCAATGAGCAACACGTCACCAGCAGAGCCTTGCCCTGGGTCGGCATTGGTAGAGAAGGTTACCATGATGGCTTTGGGCTCGTCGGTCTTGTTGAAATTCTTAGAATTATAACGGAAGGGCACATAAAGATGTTGCCATTGTCCGCCATTGGTACTGATTTGCTTATTCTGTGCATAGCCGATGACCACAGAGCTGTCGTTGTTGGCAGTGGGCTCTTGGTAGCGTTTACCATTGGTAATAGCCGCACTCACCGTAGCGTAGGGATGCTCAGCCTGTGGTGTGCCCTGGGTGAACTTCACCCAAACGGAGAGGGCCGTGGGTCTCTCATTCAATAACGCATAATAGGGGTGTCCATCGGCAGATTCGGTATTGGAAATGTCCATCCACGCATGATTATTTGAGTCAGTAGCAACCCCTGCCCCAGCATTCATCCTACCCGTTGTAATCGTGCCGTTGGCCAATGCTAAGCTCAGGTCACGAGGAACAAGTTTGAGACATGACTTACCCGTGGTTCCGTCGTGCAAGTTAGTGGTATTCTTGCTGGTATGCAGTTTGGACTTGGCAAAAGAGACAAATAATGGATTCCCTCCTACCGTCTCAAAGCTATGCCATCCTACGGGTGCATTGGGATAATTTTTACCGCTCCAATCCTCAAAATCAGAATTGTAGATTTGCGTTCCCTCATATTGTGAGAAATCAATTGCCACGCCCTGAGCATGTATTCCCAAAACAGAAAAACAACATGCAGACATGATAGATAGAGTAATTTTCTTTTTCATAATGTAGTGTTTATGTGATTTATCGAATAACTTTCTTTCCGTTGATGATATAGATGCCCTTGGTAGGCTCGGTGACCTTACGTCCCTGAAGGTCAAAGACAGACTGGCTGGCAGAGGTAGAGGTTGTGAAAGGACGAATGCCAGCCGATGGTTGTGGCTCTGCACCAAAATACACGTCTATCAACTGTCCGAGCAAGTCCATCAGGTTGATGTGAATCTCGCAATAGAGTTTGGTGTCATTGAAACGCGCTTCCATAGCGATGGGAACGGCTCCAAGCAGGGGTCCCATCCAAAGCTCGATGGCGGGGTCGTCACCATTCGTAATCTGCAAGTCGTCGTTGTAGGTGATGGACGTGATACCGTCAATGGTGATACCCTCACGGTCGGCAAGCACGATGTTTCCCACGCCTAAGCGTGTCACGCTGCTGTCTGGCTCCACCACCTCCAAGCAGAAGTTGTTCAACGAGAGCGTGTATTTCCCATCTTCCCCTTTCGTGACAGAGATGGTAGTCTGCTGGGTGGATGACTCTCCATTGACCGTTACCGTCAGTGTATCGGTATATTCATTGGCAAAGGAGGTCAACGAACATAAAACAAATAAAATGAATGCGGAAATCTTTTTCATACAAATTATATTATCCTTATTATATATTACCTTATTGATTATTCGCGTGCGTAAGGAAGAATTTTTGGTGAGGAAAAAAGCTACCTTTATGTTTTGGGGTGTAAAATTAGTAAAAATTATCTAAAATACCACAAACATGTCCTAAAAAATATCATTTTTTGACTTTTTGATATGCAATAATGGAAAATAAAAGGCGAAAGTTTGTCTATTTCGCAAATTTTGCATATATTTGTAAAATCAAACAAACTTAAACAACCAACAACACTCATGGAAAATGAAAGACTGGCATTAAATGCTAATCGTGTAGTGGCATTCCTGAAAAAAATGCCGCAGGAGTTTACTAAGGAAGACATCATCAACTTCATTCGCCAAAACCAAATCCGCATGGTCAACTTCATGTACCCTGGTGGCGACGGTAAACTCAAGACCTTAAACTTTGTCATCAGCGACTTGTCTTACCTCCGCACCATCCTCACGTGCGGTGAGCGTGTAGATGGTTCAAGCCTCTTCTCGTTCATCGAGGCATATTCGAGCGACCTGTACGTCATTCCCCGATTCTCTACCGCTTTCGTAGATCCGTTCTCAGAGATTCCCACCCTGTGCCTGTTGTGCTCTTACTTCGACAAGAACGGACAGCCCTTAGCTTCTTCTCCCGAACAGACTCTTCGCAGGGCTGCCGAAACATTCAAGCAGGTAACGGGGATGGAATATGAAGCGATGGGCGAACTGGAATACTACGTAATCAAACCTACGGAAAACGTTTATCCTGCCATCGACCAAAAGGGCTATCACGAGAGTGCGCCTTACGCCAAGACCAATGACTTCCGTACCCGTTGCATGGATTACATCGCCCAGGCTGGCGGACAAATCAAATACGGTCACTCGGAGGTGGGCAACTTTGAGCAAAACGGATTGACGTATGAGCAAAATGAGATTGAGTTTCTTCCCGTTCCCGTGTGCGAGGCAGCCGACCAACTGATGATTGCGAAGTGGGTGATTCGCAACCTGGCTTGGCGCGAGGGTCTGAACGTGACGTTTGCACCGAAGATTACCACGGGAAAGGCTGGCAGCGGATTGCACGTACACATGCGCATCACCAAAGACGGGAAAAACCAAATGCTCAAGGATGGAAAGCTCAGCGACATTGCCCGCAAAGCCATTGCCGGCATGATGGAAATGGCTCCGAGCATCACCGCATTCGGCAACAAGAACCCCACGAGCTACTTCCGCCTTGTACCGCATCAGGAAGCACCTACCAATGTTTGCTGGGGTGACCGCAACCGCTCCGTTCTCGTGCGCGTACCATTGGGATGGACGGCTCAAACAGACATGTGCAGCCAAGCAAACCCATTGGAGAAAGCCGTGGACTTCGACACTACGCAAAAGCAAACCGTGGAAATGCGCTCTCCCGATGGCTCTGCCGACATTCACCAGTTGTTGGCTGGATTGTGCGTAGCGTGCAGACATGGCTTTGAAATGGAAAACGCCTTGGACGTTGCTGAAAAGAATTACGTAGATGTGAACATTCATGATGCTGCCAATGCTGCCAAGCTCGCTACATTGGCACAACTGCCCGACTCTTGCGTGGCATCTGCCGACTGCTTGGAGCAGCAAAGGGGTGTATTCGAGCAACATGGGGTGTTCAGCGCAACGATGATTGACGGTATCATCAAACAACTACGTGCCTTCAATGACCGCACCCTCCGTGCCGACATTTCTAACGACCAAGAAAAGATTGCCAAGCTCGTGGAAACATTCTTCCATTGTGGGTAGAGGCTCAGAGAAAAAGAGGTGAGGGGTGAGAGGTGAGAGATTAGTCTTCCTGTTTGAGATTCAAGCAGCCGTAGCTATTCTCTCACTTCTCACCACTTTTTCTCACTTTCTCTAAATATCCCTTCAACGCTAAATCATATCTCTCACCTCTCACCCCTCACCCCTTCTTCTCTAAACATCCCCTCAACACTAAATCATATCTCTCACCCCTCACCTCTCACCCCTCTTTCTCTAAACATCCCCTCAACACTAAATCATATCTCTCACCCCTCACCTCTCACCCCTTCTTCTCTAAACATCCTCTCAATAATTCTATACAAACGCGGATTATAATCTTTAAAAAGGGAAGATTAACCACTAACAAATTGTAAGTTTTAAGGTACAAACATAGACAAATCTCAATTTTTAATTAGATTTTTTTAATTTTTTATCGATTTATTTGCATAATTCAAAGCTTTCTCATACTTTTGCATGTCATACAAAAACAATGACAACCAATCATTGAATGGTTTTGGGACAAGAAGTGACATAACATTTTTTAATATAGTAATAATTTTAAGAGAGAGAATTATGATGAAAAGACTAACAATGTTTTTGGCATGTATCTTCCTTTGTTTAGGAAGTGCATACGCACAAACTCAAGTCGACGGTATCGTAGTGTCTCAGGAAGACGGACAGCCCGTGATTGGCGTGTCTGTCCTCGTAATCGGGACAAACATCGGTACCGTGACAGGCAGTGACGGTCGTTTCTCACTGACCGTACCATCGGGTAAGTCACAACTTCGTTTCTCCTACTTAGGAATGGAGACATTAGAGGTGAGCGCACGCCCGAAGATGCGTATCGTACTGCGCGGCGATGACACGAATCTCGATGAAATCGTGGTAACCGCTATGGGCATCAATCGCCAACAGAAGACACTGGGTTACGCCGCCACGCAGCTCGACAACGAAGAGCTGACGCTTGGAAAGATGACCGATGTCACTTCTGCCCTGGCTGGTAAGGTGGCTGGTGTGCAAATCAATGCCAGTTCTTCTGACCCAGGAACCGCCAATTCGGTGATTATCCGTGGTTTCAGTTCTATCAACGGTAACAACCAACCTCTTTACGTAGTCGATGGTGTACCCCTTCAGCAGACTTCTAACCTTCACCAAGGTCAGCAAGAAGCCTTCGGAGGTATTTCCAACATCAACCCCAACGACATCGAGTCGATGACGGTATTGAAAGGTGCTGCCGCTACCGCCCTCTATGGTAGCCGTGCCGCCAACGGTGTAATCGTGATTACCACCAAGAGCGGTAAGAAAGGGGATAGCCGCAACTTCTCCATCAGCTACGACGGTAGTGTGCAATGGCGCACTGTGGCTACGTTGCCTAAGTTCCAGAACCAATTCGGTCAAGGATGGAACGGTAAACAAACGTTCATCGAGAATGGTTCATGGGGACCAGAGTTCGACGGTTCTCAACAGGTTTATGGTCCAATTTGGAACCACACACAGCTGATTCACAAATATGAAGCAGTGGAAAGCAACGTCAAGGACTTCTTCGAGACGGGTATCTCCACCAGCCATAGCGTTGCATTGAGCGGTGTGAGCGATGACTCGAAGTTGAGCTACTACCTCAGCTATGGTTATACGGGTGACAACAGCATCATCCCAGGCGACAAGGACACATACAGACGTAACACTATCGCCATGCGTGCCAGCTATGAGCCTCTCCACTGGTTGAAAGTATCGTCGAACGTCGATGTAGCCAACTCTAAAGCCGACCTCGTGGGTTCCTATCAGGGAACATCATTCATCGACGGTATCTTGGAGTTCCCACGCGACATCAGCTTGGTTGACCGCAAAGACCTCTCTTCTGCATTCAACACGCCAGAGGCTTGGTACACTCCTTACGGTATCACCAACCCCTACTGGGCTATTGAGAACAACTACAACCGTAATAATTCAAAGCAGGTACACGGTAAGATTCAAGCCGACATCAAGCCTTTACGCCAGTTGACGCTGACCTATCGTTTTGGTTTCGACTATACAGACTATGACCTGAAGATAGGTTATCCTCAGATTACGCTCGACGATGCTCTCATCAACGAAGACTATGGATATGCACCCTCTAACATGAACCAGGATGGATATGTATATACCCGCTATTTGCGTAAACACGAAAAGAACCACGACTTCCTGGCTAACTGGACCGACAAGTACTTAGACGGAAGACTCGACGTGAACGTGACGGCTGGTGTCAACATGAATGAGCGTTATCAAACACTCACAACTGGTGAGACAGACGGTCTGACCTTCAACACGGGATTCTGGGACCTCTCAAACGGTGCTACCAAAGCAGTACTCTCTGAGAGTCAGTCAAAGCGTCGCTTGGTAGGTTTGTTCGGTGACATTACCTTAGGATGGGACGAGATGATTTACTTAGGATTTACTGCACGTAACGACTGGTCATCAACATTGCCCATTGAGAAGAACAGCTACTTCTATCCCGGTGCAACGCTGAGCTGGATTTTCACCAGACTCATCCCCAAGAACAACATCCTCGACTTCGGTAAGTTGCGCTTGGCATACGGTAAGACTGGTAACGATGCTGACCCCTATTACACATCGGCTCGCTTCATACAAGGAACGTCACGTGCATACTATGGTAGCGACGTAGCCAAGTTCCCAATGAGTGGAGTGAATGCTTTCCAAGCCTCTGCCACCATCGGTAGCTCCGACTTGAAACCAGAGATGACCACAGAGTATGAAATCGGTGTAAACCTCGCATTCTTCGGAAACCGCATCAACATCGACGCTGCATACTATAACCGCGAGACCAAAGACCAGATTTTCACCTTGCCTGTTGATCCCGCATCAGGATATGCTTATATGGTATCCAACTTCGGTAACGTGCGCAACCGTGGTATCGAGTTGCTCGTCAACACCACACCTATCCGCACGAAGGATTTCCGTTGGGATTTGGGCTTCAACTTCTCGAAGAACAGTAACAAGATTCTCTCCATGCCTGCCAGCGTAGAAGGTGGAAAGACCGACATCTACTCATTCTCAGCAGGTAACGATGCCGTTTACTTCTATGCAGAGGAAGGCAACCCAATGGGTGAATACTACACATATATGCCCCAATACACCGATGACGGAAAACTGATTGTTGGTGAAGACGGACAACCTCTTCTTACAACAGACCTGAAAGATACAGGTAAGAACATGAATCCCGATTGGATTGGCGGTGTTACCACAGCACTCTCTTGGAAGGGCTTTACCCTGAGTGCAGCCCTCGACATCCGCAAAGGTGGCTATATGTTCTCTCGTACGAAGAACTTGATGCAGTTTACGGGTAATGGTTCAATCACCACATATAACCAACGTCGCCCATTCGTCATTCCTAACTCAGTAGTTAGCGACGGCAATGGTGGATACGTAGAGAACACCACTCCAATATTCTTAGGTGGTGGAGATTTAGGTTACGGTGACTATCAAGCCTACTACAACAACTACGGTTGGGGACAAGGTGGTGAGGCTTACCTTCTCAACAAGTCATACGTAAAGCTGCGTAACATCACTTTGGCTTACCAACTTCCCAAGTCTTTGGTCAGCCGTCTCTACTTGAGCGACATCACCGTGTCACTCTTCTGCAACAACGTGTTTACCTGGACTCATAAGAGCAACACCTTCATCGACCCAGAAGGCAGTACCACTGGAAACGACCTCGAAGGACAGTTCGGTGAGTTGTACGTGAACCCAGGCTGTCGCACGTTTGGTTTCAACGTAGGTGTTAAATTCTAAATGAAGGAGGACTATCGTATGAAGAAATTAGCAATTATAACGACCATCATTCTGGGACTTGCCACAACCTCTTGTGACAGCTACTTGGACATCAACCAAGACCCCAACTCTCCCAGTGAGGGAAACATGACCACCAGCATCCTGATGCCTGCCGCCGAGATGGGTATTGCCGCCACTTACGGCAACCTGCTCCGCATTCCCGCAGGATATTTCTCACAACACTACGCACACATGTTCGGTACGTCTAACTATGTGGACTACTCTCAGTTCAATATGTCACCAGTACGTTCCGGTTCTGCATACTCACAAATCAACCGCGTAGGTCTGAAGAACCTTCAGACTATCCGCTCGTTGGCTGAGGAAAACGAGGAATGGGGCACCTATCTGGCTGCCACCACCCTGCGTTGCTTCGCTCTCCAAGTATTGGTTGACTGCTACGGCAGCATTCCTTACACGGAGGCTCTTGACATCAACAACCCCTCTCCACATTATGACGATGGAGCGACTGTATATGCAGGACTCATCTCTGAGCTTGAGGAAGCTTTGGCAAAAGTTTCTCCAACAGACCGCGTAGCCACCAACTTCCTGTTCAGTGGACAGAATGCTCTTCCTTGGATTCAGTTTGCCAATGCGTTGAAGCTGAAGATCATGAGCCGTGAGGTGGGAGCCGTGGCAGAAGTGGAAAGCAAAATCGGCGCACTCATTGCCGAGAACAACTTCCCATCAGCCGACGTTGCCTATACTGATTGCTGGAGCAACGAGACAGGACAGATGAACCCCTACTACTCAGAGGAATTTTCTACAGCCTTCGGTTCTACGCAAATCAACGTAACGGCTAACATGGCTATCATAGGTACCATGTTGCAGAAGAACGGAGAAGGCGAAGTAACCTATCGTGACCCACGTCTTGGATCATTCTTCGATACCAACAGCAGTGGTGAGTACGTAGGTGGAGTATCTGGAACCAACTTCAGCACTTCCACCAATTTCAAGGCCGCTTACTGGTGTCGTCCAACCATGAAGTACAACTCTCCCGTTTACCTGCTCCAAGTGGCAGAGACAGAGTTCTTCATTGCTGAGTACTATGCTCGCCAAAACAACTCTGCACAGGCTGAAGCTCACTACAATGCAGCCATTCAAGCATCTTGCGCCTCTGCTGGCGTAGGAACTGGAGCTGCCGAGGTGATTGCCAAGTTCCCATACAACCAAGCCAACTACAAGCAGTGCATCGGTATCTCGAAGTGGATTGCCCTTGCTGGAACAAACAACTTTGAGTCTTGGTGTGAACTGCGTCGTCTGAAGTATCCAGCATTTGGTTCTGTTTCCGGAGCTGACCTCTACGACAGCGATGAAGACAAGCTCAACACGCAATTGTACAGTCCTGGTACACTCTATACTCCTATCTCTGTCTTTGAGAAGGTAGGTAGCAACCAGGTTATCCAACGTTGGCCTTATCCCTCTGTATCTACGTCAAGCAACTCAAACGCTCCCGTGTTTAATGATGCTGACTATAAGACCCCTTTGTTCTGGGCTAAATAAATAATAACTGATAATGATGACAATGATGAAAAAGAATATATTTTTCGCAATGATGCTCGCCTTGGTCAGTTTGGCTCTGACAAACTGTGGCGACAAGGATTCGGAAGGATTGAGTCGTATGACTTACTATCCCATTCTTGAATTGAAAGGTGATGCGTCTATTATAGTAGATAAAGGAACCACTTTCAGCGATCCTGGCTTTACAGCTACGCTCAATGGCGAGGACGTAAGCGACCAAGTGGTTGTAAACAGTAACGTCAACATGAACAAGAGTGGTGTCTATACCGTTGTATATTCCATCAAGAACGCTGATGGTATTACCGCCAACTCAAGACGTACCGTGGTAGTGCTCGACCCGAACAATGCCATAGAGGGTTACTATCTGTGCCAAGCCGACAGCTATCGTTTGCGTGAAGGTGCGCAAGTTGCTTACGGTAGGAATTTCGAGATTCTGGTTATCGACAACGAAGACGGTACGTATGACGTTGACGACCTTCTTGGTGGTTGGTACTGCCAGCGTGCTGGCTATGGTACCAGTTATGCTATGCAAGCGTTAATTTCCATCTATGAAGATGGAACGGTGGAATGTGAGGCAGGATTCGTACCAGGTTGGTCTGATGGTCCTGAAGATGTCGAAGGAACGTTCGATGTGGCAACTGGCACATTCCATCTCAATGTCTTGTATGCAGGTATGAATTTTGTACAAACTTGGGTAAAAGAATAAATGACTATGAAGAAAGTAATATATTTTGCAGCATTGCTCCTTACTACGGTTTTCGCATCATGCGAGAAAGAGGAAATAGGAGGAACGGCAACAGAATCAATGGCAGGACAATGGTACTGTATCGTTGATGCCGTCGATGACAACGGCGCCCCCATCCTTTTAGGGGAAGACTACTTCGGAGAAGGAAAGACCATCTGGATCACTTACAACACATCAGGAAATGCTTCCTCAGAAATGTGGGTGGACAATTTGGGCATCGGTAATTTTTCTGCAGCTTACAGTTCTTACTTTACGCAGTACATCTCCATTCTCGGTGGTACCGTTGACAGCCTCAAGATTGTTGAGGATGCCAAGAACAAATACCATAATGGTTTTCCTGAATTAGGTATGCCTGGTTTCCCTACATATTCCATTAAGACCAAGGTAAACATCGACCAGAACACACTGACATTCAGGAGCACAGAGTCAGAGAACTTTGGCGAGGGCTACCAGTGGTGGATCAAGAAAGTGAAATTCGACGAGAAAGGTGACACCGTATGGGCTGACGAGAAGAAGAAAGAACCAGAAATGATTGATGTATTGCTCAATGAGGAGAAGCCTATGCCCGTCACCATCGAGGGAAAGATTCTGAAAGGCGCTGGCAGACAGAACAATGGCTCACCAGCCGACAGTATCATCTTCTTCGTTACTTACAAGGACGACCCCTGGTATCCGGGTGACGGCTATACTCGCTATAAGGTAAGTGGTATCCGCTACTCTGGCTTAGAGGAAAACGACTAAATTCTTTTAGTTTTGTCTAAATAAACCAAGAACGGCTGATGAAATGCCAAGACGACATTCATCTGCCGTTCTTTTTTCAATAATATTCAAATGTATTTAGGAGAACTCATTTCTTTGGGAGTAGCTTTTTCCTGGACTATCGCCGCCCTATCCAGTGAGATAGGCAGCAAGCAACTGGGTGTGTTCGTGATGAACGTATGGCGAATGGCAATGGCATTGTTGTTGTCTGCCTTATTGATGTGGTGGGCATTGGGCAAGCCTTATCCCGTTTACGCCGGATATGAAGCATGGACATGGTTGTTGGCATCGGGCGTAGTGGGTTATTTCTTTGGTGACTGGTGTTTGTTCAACAGTTACCTCACCATCGGCTCACGATACGGACAACTCTTCATGACGCTCGCTCCCATGTTCACTGCCCTCTCTGCTTGGATGATGATTGGACAAACCTTGTCGTGGAACGCGCTCTTGGCAATGGCTGTCACCCTCATCGGCATTGCCATCTCGGTATTGGGACGCGACGAGAAACATCATGTGGCTCTCGGTCTTCCTACCAAGGGAATCCTCTTCGGCATTGGGGCTGGACTGGGACAAGGTGTGGGATTGGTATTGAGCAAGATTGGGCTCGACCATTACATCGCCAACGTACCAACGGACGTGCTTCCATCCATCGAAAATTTCTTGCCCTTTGCCTCTAATATGATTCGGTGTGTGGCAGGATTAGTTTGTTTCTCGGCTTGGCTCATCGCCAGCGGACATGCAGACAGAATGAAGACAAGCATTCACAATCATCGTGGACTGTTGGCTATGATGATAGCCGTGTTTTCCGGTCCTTTCATCGGCGTGGGATTCTCCCTCATGGCAGTTCAATATACGGCAGCAGGAATCGCAAGTACCATCATGGCAATGACTCCCATCATCATACTCCTACCCTCTCGTTGGCTGTTCCATCAACCCATCACCCTACGTGGTGTGATTGGTGCCGTGATTTCCGTCATCGGCGTTTCGCTTTTCTTCTTGTTAGACTAAAAAAAAACGTACAATTCTTGAAGGGATTTTCAATATTATTCCGTAAATTTGCGAAATAAAAGAAATACATCGATGAAAAAGGCTACATTTCTCATCCTCACGATTTTATACACCCTTACGCTGACAGCCCAAGACGGTGTTATTCGCCCAGGACAATTGTGGCAAGACACTGACGGCAAGCACATCAATGCACATGGTGGAGGAGTATTGCAGCACCAAGGAACCTATTACTGGTTTGGCGAGCATAAGGCTGAACGTACCAGTAATGCTATGGTAGGTATTACGTGCTACGCTTCTACCGACCTCACCACATGGAAAAACATGGGAGTAGCGCTGTCTGTATCGCAAGAGAAAGGACACGAACTGGAACGTGGGTGCATCATGGAACGCCCGAAGGTGATTTACAATCCATTGACAAAGAAGTTTGTGATGTGGTTTCATCTGGAACTCAAGCACCGTGGCTATGATGCGGCACGATTTGGCGTTGCCGTGAGCGACCGTCCCGAAGGTCCTTACCAATATCTTTATTCTGGCAGAGCCAACGCAGGCAAATGGCCCATTGAGTTTAGCCGAAGAGATATTGAGGTGGCTGACTCATTCAAGATGTCCGACTATCAAGAATGGTGGACTCCCCGATGGATGAGAGCGGTGCGCAGAGGATTGTTCATCAAGCGCGACCTCGCTGGCGGACAGATGTCGAGAGACATGACCCTCTTTATTGACGATGACGGAAAGGCTTACCATATCTTCTCATCGGAAGACAACCTGACCATTCACATCGCTGAGCTTACACCCGACTTCCAACATCACACAGGGCGATACACTCGCTTGTCGCCCGCTGGTCACAACGAGGCACCAGCTATCTTCAAGCACAAAGACACCTATTGGATGATTACGTCGGGATGTACGGGATGGGATCCTAATGAGGCTCGTATGTTTTCCGCTCCGAGCATCTGGGGACCGTGGGTACAACACCCTAATCCCTGCGTGGGGCCTCGTTCGGAAATCACTTTTGGTGGACAGAGTACTTTCGTACTTCCCCTGACAGACGGAAGGTTTATCTTCATGGCAGACATCTGGCGACCTTACCACCCTATCGATGCACGATACATCTGGTTGCCTATCACATTCAACAACGACATTCCCGTCATCACATGGCAGGATGAATGGAAAATATGATGATCCACAATAAAAAGACATACAACAATGAAAGAAATCTATTTTGCTGGCGGTTGCTTCTGGGGAACAGAGCATTATTTCAAACAGATAAAGGGTGTGGTAAAGACAGAAGTGGGCTACGCCAACGGAGCCACGGAGAATCCCACCTATCAAGAGGTTTATACCGACAAGACCGGCTTTGCAGAGACCGTACATGTGGTATATGACCCCGAAGTGATTAACTTGGAATTTCTCCTTCGGATGTTCTTCAAAGCAATTGACCCTACCAGTCTTAACCAACAAGGTCATGATGTGGGTACCCGCTATCGCACAGGTATCTACTACGTGGACGAGACAGACCTGCCCATCATCGAAAAGATATATGATGAAGAAGAACAAAAATATATGATGGATGAAGGAGGAACATCATCCTCGTCAACCGACGACACTTCGTCCCTCAAATTTGTAGTAGAAAAGAAGCCATTGGAGAATTTCTATACTGCCGAGGAATACCATCAAGACTATCTTGACAAAAATCCCGATGGCTATTGCCACCTACCCCAAGCATTGTTTGAATACGCCAGAGAAATGTCGAAATAACTATTGCTTTGTCTATTGTCAAGAAAAAGTAATAAAAAGGGCCCTCCATTTTGCGATATTTTCAATCAATCTTGATGTATAGGAAATATTGAATTTTGAGAACCTTTACACAAAAGACTGATTTTCAACCATTTACCAAGACACACGTTTGAATATTGTCCAAAACACGTTGGAATTATGCAAAAATAGCATGATTTTTGAGCGTTCAAAACATATAATTTGAGCGTGCTAACTATATATGTTACGCTCATAACTTATATAGTTACGGTCGTAACATAGATAGTTAGGAGTAAAAACCAGTAATTTTACGCACAAAAACCATCAATTCATATTTATTAACCACTCATTTGAGAATTTTTGTGAAAAAATTTTGTTGGGAAAATTCTGAATGTAAGTAAGGAAGAAGCATGAGGCAAGAAAGTAAGAAGCAAGAGAATAGTAGTGAGGGGTGAGAGGTGAGAGATATGTCTTGCAGATTGAGAAGCAAGCAACCGTATCTATTCAACACTAAACACTAAACACTCAACATTTACACACTCAACATTTACACACTCAATCAAAAGACTGCAACGCAGTCTACACTCCATAACCGTAGTGTCCGCAGGACCTGCGGATAGTAAATAATGAGGGCAACAAGCACTCTGAAGGAGTGCCCCATATATGTAATGGGCGACTCCTTTAGAGTCGTTACTTCCGTTCATCGTTTATTCGCGGGTACTATGCACCCACAGTTATTGAGCGGCGACACTTTCAGCGTCATTATCAGTACGGTAGGATGCTGATAGTGAAGGCTTCTTTTTTTCTAAATCATCAATTTCTAAGATAAAATCAAGAAAAAAAAATTGCTTTTATCATTCATTTGCCGTATCTTTGCATGACGGAAATTACGTTACGGAAATTCCATAACGGATAAAGTGAAATAAAGATATCCAGAAAACGGGTTAGAAGCACTTTTACGTTCTTATATACAATTTGTTCCTCACGCACATTTCGTTTTCTCTGGCAGCAAACGCCACTTGATGGCACAAATCTTCAATTCGCCATACCGTCCGTTCTATCAAAGTATGGTTACGATGGGACTTGAGCCATTGCATGAAGAAATCTATTATCAATTTGCCAATCGTTTCTTTGAAAACAAAAAAGGAAGTTTTAGTACGGAAGTACAGCCCTCGACACATTGCTTGACAAGGATTTAGTATATCGCAGTCCGTCAGGGTATCATGTTTACGACCATTTTCTCGAAATTTGGCTACAACGATTGTTATAAGTTCATAAGGAGTTTATCTTAATAACAGCATTTTCCTCTATTGAGACAAACAAGATGTTCTTCCATGTATAATTATTATCATTTTTCGTATTTTTACTTGCATGTAAAATAAAAAATTTCTATCTTTGCAAATGGTATTGGGGGAGAAATCCCGAACCATTGATGCAATAGCTTATTATTTCGCACTTACCGAAGCAGCGTAGGAAACTTCTTTTGGAATAGTTCGATTTATAAAGCATAAGGGAGAGACTGTGAAGGATGGTTTTTCCTCTCTACGAGCATTCAGCTGTGCACACGCCTTTTGGCGTGGAGCATTCTTATATCGTAGAGAGGGGTTCCGAATTTCCTACGCTCGCCCCTTAGGTAAGTGCATAAGGATGGCCACGCCATTTTCATGCCCTTACGTTGTGTCAATTCCCTAATGACAATTGATTATTATACCGAATTATTCACTTAGAAGTTGCGCACGACACGAATAGTGCTATTTATCATGAGAAAACTATTACTATTATTCGTTATGCTTACCTCTGCAATAAGCATAAAAGCTCAAGAGGCGTATGCCGTATTGTCTGAGGACTTAAAAACGCTCACGTTCTATTACGATAATGAAAAGGATTCCCGAGAGGGAATGCCATACACGCTAAATTATAATAGTTATGCTAATACTCCAAAGTGGTATGATAGATATGGACGTTCTATGGAATATATAGAATATGTTATATTTGACAATAGTTTTTCTAAAACAAAGCCTACATCTACATATGAATGGTTTCTAGATATGACACTAGTACTGGTGCGATAAAATCGCGTTAAGCTTTACATATCATCAAATAGAGTTAGTTCAGTGACATTATGATTGAGATTGA
>AUXO011498566.1_pt1 | contig 15905 bp, 14 predicted proteins | sample 768731 | NCBI WGS metagenome assembly AUXO01 (sample SAMN02715735, study PRJNA202380) | gut metagenome | biome: sheep rumen | host: Ovis aries | place: New Zealand: Palmerston North
ATTACAATTGAAGATACATTGGAACTTCATTTAGATAAAATTTATCCAACAAGAGATATTATTGCGATGAAAACAAATAACATTGCTTCATATTCTGATGTGTTAGTTGCATGTATGCGTCAAAACCCAAGATGGATTTTACTATCAGAGGTTCGTTCTGCAGAGGCTGTTATGGCAGTGCGTAACTCGATTTCATCAGGACACAATATCTTATCTACAATACACTCTGACAAAGCATCAAGTATACCTATGCGTTTATATTCACTTTTAGAAACAAGTCAAGACATTGACCAGTTTGTAAAAGGTATGCATAGATATATTCAACTCGGTATTCATGTTAAAGGTTTTTTCTCCAAGAAATATAATAGGTTTCAAAGAGAGATTACTCAGGTTGTTGAGTTTTATGTAGATGATGTTGAAAATGTTGCAAAAGTAAATGTTTTGTATTCAAGAGATTTGATGGGAAATGAAACATATAATAATCCTACTTCACACTTAATAGATTATTTGGCATCTCAAGGAGTTCAAATGAGAGAAGATCCATTTGTTCCAAAAGATGCAGTATTACAAACATCAACTGAAAATAATCCAGCTGAAAATAGTCAACCTAGCAGTGTAGAAGTTTTAGATATTTAAAGGAGGTAAAGTATGTATATAGAAATATTAGTAATAGCTGTTATTTTGATATTTGTATTCATATATCGTAAAAATAGTGAAAATAGTTCCTATAGATTTATTACCAAGAGCATTGATGGTGCCTATGGTAAATTATCACCATACTCATTTAAAGTAGTACGTGAAAAAGCAAAAGAACTAGGTCAAGAATATACTTCTAGACAATACGCAATACAAGTTGCAGTATTTGGAATAGCAGCGGCATTCATTTCATATTTATATTTTTATAGCATTATTTGGAGCATAGTATATGCAGCAGCAACAATCGCTGTAATTCCATATCTAACATACATGAGATGTAAAAAAGCATATAGTGAATTTATTTTTGAACAAATTCAAGTATATACAACAAATGTAATAATGGAATTTAATACTACACAATCATTTGTTAAAGCTTTAGAAGGTGTAAGAGATTCTGGTGTATTAGAAGATCCTGTACTATCTGATGTTAATGAAATGATTAGAATGTCATATGAAAATGGAACAATTGATGAAGCTATAAGATTTATGAATGAAAAATATGATTATTACGTAATAAAAAATATGCACCAATTATTCTTACAAATTACTAAAGAAGGTTCAAAAGATTCTGGCGAGGCATTAGAAGGAATGCTTCAAGATATAGATATGCTTGTTGAAAGTGTATATAGAGATAGAATTGATAGAACAACATTCTATAAACAATTCTGTACATTTGGTGTAGCGCTTTACCTACTTGTATTAATGGTTCAATTATTACTTGGAGAATCAAGTTATATGACACTACTTGATGAGTGGTATGTACAATTATTACTTCATGGGGTAATATTAATAAATACATACTTCTTACTAACAGGTATCAAATATTACCATGAGGATGTGGGTGCTGAATAATGGAAATATTTTTAGTAGGAATAATATTAATCTTCTTGTTTAATTACTTGGGAACATTTAATTTTAACAAGTTTGTTGATGATAACAAAGTAGTATTTGGAAAATTAAAAGAAGACGATTATGACTTTTTAGTTATTTCTAAATATGGAGAAAAGGCTGACCCAAATGAAAGATATCAGAAGAGAGTGAAAACTGCCATTGTGACTTTCTTTATAGCATTTGTTATTGCTTTAACAAGCATTAAAAGTGTTAACATGGCAATTAAAATAGTATTGGTATTGGCAGTTACATATTTTATGTTTAAAGATGATTATAGTAAAGTAAAAAGATATTATAAGCAACACTTACACGAGATTAACTTAAAATTACCATATTACTTAAAAAGTTTAGAAATCTTAATTCAACACTATACAGTACCTGTTGCAATTACAAGAAGTTTAGAATCAGCTCCTGAAATGTTTAAACCGGGACTTAGAGATTTGATTGCTTCTATTGACGCTGGTGATTCAACTATAGAACCTTATATGGCGTTTGCCAGACGTTATCCTGTTAGGGACTCAATGAGAATGATGAGACTTCTTTATAGACTTGGCCTTGGTAGTCAAGAAAGAAAGCAAGATCAATTAATTGTATTTTCAAGAACAATATCAACATTACAAAATAAATCAAGAGAAACTAAATATAAAGAACGTTTAGAAAAGATGGAAAAGAAAACTATGACAATGCTTGTGGCAACAGGTGCAGGAGTTATGGTTATTCTAGTTCTTTCAATATTACAAATATTTATGGCAGTGTAAATTAAGTGATAATTAATGTGTAAAACATATTGATTTAGTAAATAATAATATTGTATAATTTAAGTAGATAATAAAGGAGGAATCGAATAAATTATGAAAGAAGCGAGTGGAGAATTAAATATGACAGTTGTAACTATAGTAGCTGTTGCTGCTGTAGGTGCACTATTTTATGTGTTTATTTGGCCAGTAATTCAAAGAAGCATTGTTACTCAAACATGTAGAACATATGGTACTAATTGGAGTGCTGTAGAAACTACTGATGCATCTGGTGATAGTGAAATCGATACTGGTTCTAATGCTACAGTAAGAGTATGGATGTGTTGTCCAGACGGTGATGCTAGTAGCAATAGATGCGTAAGAGCTGAACAATAAAAAATAATTATTAAAAATAAAATGCTATAAATGTCATGTGTGGCATTTATAGTTTTTTTAAAGAAGAAAGAGGAAGTGAAATATGAGAGAGGCAATCGGAAGTACATGGTTAATTGGAATTGTAATAACTTTCATTGCAATATTTTCTGGTTTTTTAGCATATTCAATTAGTTATACCAAGGCATTTAGAGTAAAAAATGAAATAATTAATATTATTGAAAAAAACGAAGGATTTAGTAGTGCTGGTGGAGTTGATTTAAATATTCCAGATGTACTGAATGAAAATAAAAGTACTGAAGCTAAGGCATTTAAATTTATAAAATCAATTGGTTATGATTATGCAAAGTTTGATTCTTCAAACCCATGTAGTGAGGGCAAGTTGCAAACTGGTGGTTATTGCCTTGCTAAATATTGCCCTAGTAATGGAGAAACAAATAGAATATATTATAAGGTAACAACTTATATTTCATTATCAATTCCAATTATAAATGTCGGAGTTAATTTACCAATTTCAGGCGAGACCAAGGCATTGTATAATGACTTGGGTGAGTTCGAATGTGAAGAGTAGGAGCGTGATATAGATGAATGTAATGGTTTATAATAAATATAAAGATTTATTATTAGGATTAAAATTAGATGTTATGAAATCTATGGAAGGTGTATTTAATGTAGATGAAATAATTGATACATTTGCCAACTTCTATTATGATAAGATGATATTAGATATTACTGCTATACGTGACTATCAAAATACTGATAATTTGCAAAAATTAGCAATGAATATTAATATGGAAAATGTCATTCTACTTTTAGATGATAATGAACAAACTAATACTAAAGGGTACTTATCTAAACTAATTTCACTTGGTATTTATAATTTTACTCGTAATGCTGATGGAATTAATTATTTGCTTGTACATCCTCATACTTATAGAGATGTTGTAAGTATTCATAATTTAGAAGATATAGACATTCCACCTGCACAAGAGACACCAGCACCTGTTATTCAAGAAACGGTAGTTGTTAATAATGTAGTAAATGCGAGAATGCAAATAATAGGATTTAAAGATGCGACTACACATGCAGGAGCAACAACTCTTGTATATATGCTTAAAAAAGCATTACAAGACACTAAAAATGTTGCTGCTATAGAAGTAAATAGAGTGGATTTCTTATATTTCAATGATAAGGATTTAATAAGTACAACAACTACTGATTTACCAAAAGAATTAATGAAAAAGAATTCATGTGATTATGTTTTTGTTGATTTAAACGATTATGATGATTTATCAATATGTAATCAAGTTTATTATTTGATTGAACCATCTACAATTATGATTAATAAAATGCTAAGAAGAGATAAAAATATTTTAGAAACTCTTAAAAAAGAAAAAATAATTTTAAATAAGTGTATTTTATCCAATGAAGATGTAGCTGCATTTGAGTTTGAAACAAAATTAAAAGTTGTTTGTGCTATCCCACCATGTGATGATAGACAAAATGACCTAAAAGAAATCAAGAAGTTTGTAAATAAGATTGGATTATAAGTCAATTTTATTGACAAAATAACTAAAATTATATAAAATTTATATAGAGGAGAGATGTTTATGTTTAGTTTAGTTAATATTTTAGCCAAAACTGTAAGTAGTGTTGCTGAATTTTGTAATTCTGCTTCAGGAATATTAAGAATAGTAGGATGGGTATATGTAGGAATTGAAATTGTTGTACCAATTATCTTAATATTTATGGGTATGTTTGATCTTGCTAAGGCGGTTACTGAAAAGGATGAAAATAAAATCAAAGCTGCTCAACAATTATTAGTAAAAAGAGCAATTGCTGCAGCATTAGTGTTCTTAGTAGCAGCATTGGTTGGTTTGATTATGAGAATAGTAGGTAATGATGACTATAAGAAATGTTCATATTGTATGACTTCTCCATGGTCAGAAAAATGTAAAGATACAGATCCATTTAAATAATAGTTTATTAAGAAGCATGATGCTTCTTTTTAAATTGAAAAAAAACTGATATAGTGTTATAATGTTCACGAGGAATCATTATGAAAAAAAAGAATAATATGGGCTTTAAAGATAAAATATTAAAATATTTTTCTACAAATATTTTATTTTTATTGTTCGTTATTATTTCTTTTTTAATGAGTTTTATAATGAAAGTGGTTACAATAGGTTTTCCAATACATTTTAAGTCATTTTTGGGAGATATAGCTGCACTTTTATTTATAGGTTCATTTAGTTATTTAATAAAGCCAAAGAGAAGATATATTTATTTTTTACCATGGATGATTTTCTTTGTTCTTTTAACAATTGGCAATACTATTTATTATCAATTTTATCAATCCTTTTTATCGATTAATTTAATTGCTACTGCTGCAATGGTAACGGATGTTAAATGGGCTGCTTATGATAAAGTAAAAACATGGCATTTCTTCTATGTATTTGGATTGATTATATTTATATTCATTAATAAATATTTGAAAAAAAGAAAATATTTTGATAAGTTTGATAATAATGAAAATGATAAAAAGAGTTTTACTTATACATTATTAATATCTATTGTTATGTTAATATACTTAACTTTTACTGTTCCGTCTATAGATACTATAAGACTTCAAAAGCAATGGAATAGGGAATATATTGTACAAAGATATGGATTATATTTATATCATACTAATGACATAATACAAAGTATACAGCCACGTTTAAATGAATATTATGGATATGATGAAGCGTCTTTAAAATTCAGGAATTATTATGCTTGTAAATATGAAAGAAAAAAAGAAGTAAATGAATATACTGATTATTTTAAAGGAAAGAATGTATTATTTATTCATGCTGAAAGTATTCAAAACTTTTTGGTTGATTTAAAAATAAATGGTAAATATGTAACACCTAATTTAAATAAATTAGTTCATGAAGGAATGTATTTCAGTAAATTTTATCCTCAAATTAGTGTTGGGACTTCTTCTGACACAGAGTTTACTTTAAATACTGGTTTATTGCCATCTTCTAGTGGAACAGTGTTTGTTAATTATTATGATAGAAAGTATTATTCCATGCCTCAGTATTTTCATAATATGGGTTATTATACATTTAGTGCGCATGCTAATTATGCTGAATATTGGAATAGAAAAATAGTACATAAAGTATTAGGATATCAAGATTTTTATTCTAAAGAATATTATAGTGTTCCAGAAGATACTAGTGATATGGAATGGGTTGGTCTTGGTCTTTCAGATAAGTCTTTCTTTAAACAGTTAACCCCAATTATAAAAAATATTAAAGAATCTAGAAGTCCTTTTATGGGTACAGTAATAACACTTTCTAATCATTCTCCATTTGGCGATTTAACAAAATATGGCGAATTTGAAGTAACTATGGATTATGAATATATTAATGATGATGGTAAGAAAGAGAGTGGAGTTGCACCATATTTAGAAGGTACAACTATGGGTGATTATATAAGAAGTGCTCATTATGCTGATGAAGCTTTGGGAGATTTTATTGAACTATTAAAAGAAAACAATATATTAGAAAATACTGTGATAATACTATATGGTGATCATGAGGCAAGACTTCCTAAAAATGAATTTGATTTGTTCTTTAATTATGATCCCGTTACTGATAGCATTAAAGATATTAATGATCCAACATATATTAGTATGGATAATTATAATTACGATCTGTTAAAAAATACGCCACTTATAATATGGTCTAATGAGGAAAAATATGAAAAAGTAGTAGATTATACGATGGGAATGTATGATGTCCTTCCAACCATAGCTAATATGTTTGGATTTGAAGAAAAATATGCTTTAGGGCATGATATATTTAGTTCTAATGAAAAAATAGTTATATTCCCTAATGGTAATGTTTTAACTGACAAAGTATATTATAGTAATCTAAAAGATGAATATATTGTATTTGAAAATAAAATTATCACTAGTGATTATATTGATAAAATAAAAGAATATTCGACTGAAGTATTAGAAGTCTCTAATGGAATAGTAATTTATAATTTGATTCAAAATGAAGAAGATAAGATTGGAGTGTGTAATCATGAAAAAAACTACCGATAGAAAAATATTAGCATTATTTATATTAGTTGGTATTGTGCTTTTTAGTTATTTGGGTTACAAAGTATATAATGACTTCTTTAAAAGTAGAAATACTCATAAACCAATTGATTCAATAGAACTTTATGAATATACATTAAATAATAATGATACATCTATATATAAAGACAATTTTAAGGCTCTATCAAAGGTTTTAAATGATAAACCAATAAATTATAGTGAATATTCTAAATTAATATCTAAGCTCTTTATAATTGATTTATACACGCTTAATAATAAAATGGGTAGTACAGACATTGGCGGATTGGAATTCATTCATAAAGATTTAAGAGATAATTTTAAAGATAATATGGGTTCATCTTTATATAAGTTTATGGAAACTAATTTGGATGGACAAAGAAAACAGGAATTACCGGAAGTAAAAGATGTTGAAATAATAGATATAACTGATACCACATATACATATAAAGATAATATTTATGATGGTTATATAGTAAATGCAAAATGGACATATGTTAAAGATTTAGGCTATCAAAACACAATAAAATTAACAATTATTAAAGAAAAAGATATATTGTATATAGTTAAAGGAGAATAAAAAAGATATTCATTATTGAATATCTTTTTTCTTAACATATATTGTTAATGATTTAACTAATTCTAATATAGTATCTTTATGTTCTTTTTGACTATGGAAACTATATTCATTAAAATTATTTAGTGATAATATTTCATTTGTATCAATGTCTATAAATTTAAGTGTTAGTCCATTTGACCTTGCATAATTTTTTATTTGATCTACAGAGTATCCAGACATACTTTTAAGAACGTTTATTCTACTTTCACTATAGTTTCCTTGGCCAACAACAACATCTTGGTATAAATTATTTAAATCGAAAGATGCCTTTTTTACTAATGTTGCTTTTGACTTGCCAAGGTTGATATTAATCTCTTTTTTGATATCATTAATACTTCCTTTATAAGGAATTGTTACGGCCGGATAACTTTTTGATGAAGGATCATAGACATATTTATATACACCATATCCCTTCAATTGCATTCTTTGTATATTAACTAGGTTTGCACTATCATTGATAATAATTGATTTTCCTAAACCATATAATGATAATACATCATTAGTTTTAATATTTGTTTGGAAGTTTGGTTTTATTGTAGTAAGAATATCAATTGCTTGATTAGGGTCAGTCATTTTAGTAGCAGCCTTAATAATTCCCAAAATAACTTTCATTTGTATTTTTCCTCTTGTATAATCGCTTCTACTTCCATCGGTATAAGTGGGGCAGTATTGAGCCATTTTCTTACCAGGATTACTTCCATCATTTGGTTTATGTCTATTTCTCGATAATGCTAATGCTTGCTCCCCATTAAGATGCTGTTTCCCTTTTTCAACAAAAACTGTATTATTTCCCCAAGAACGTGAACTGTTTTGCTCACATATTGAGTAAGGTACATCAATATCGATTCCTCCAACAGCTTCAACTAATTGTACAACACCTTTGAAATTAATTTTTGCATAATAATTGATATTTACTCCAAATAGGTTTTCAATTGTTTTAACAGCACATGTGGATGAGCTGCCCCAAGTAGTAGTATTTATTCTTCTATAGTTGCCATTAGAACAAGCTGTTTTTAAATACATGTCTCTTGGTACAGATGTAAGAGTTGCTCTTAGTGTTTTAGGATTAAATGTCACTAAGAGTAATACATCACCATTATATCCAGATGTGACTCCGTCTTTTGAAGAATCCACACCAATTAACAGCATAGTGAATGGTTTTGTTAAAGTTGCATTTGCATCTTTAATATCTTCTTCATTTGAATCATATATTTTTGATTTCTCATATAATACTTTTGTTTCATCCTCTATATCTTCGTATCCTTCTAAGGAACTGAACATATCTATATAGTTTCTACTAAAGAATGCGGCATCTATTTCATTATTTTTCAGTTCATATAATAATTCCATTGTTGATGTGTATTCTTTAATAGTGTTATTATCTGATAGTTGTAATTCATTTATAATTTCATTAGGAAGGATGTTACCCTCTATATCTTTTTTATCATTAACAATGCCAATTGTTTTATTATTTAAGTCTTTATAACTGTTATATGATTTATTATAAGTTACCAAAACAGAATAATATTCATTCGTGTTTTCACTATACGAATCAATTGATTTGTATATTTTATTTAAATAATAATATCCGAATGCTTCTACTCCAATAATTAATATTGTAACAATAGCGGATACTATAAATCCAGTCCAGTTTTTCTTTTTAATTCCTCTAAATAATAAATATGACATGAATAACAATAAGTATAATAGAATAGCTATTCCATAGTATCTATAGAATGTTTCTACGCCTTTATATAGTATTAAGCTATAACTGAAAAAGGAAAAACTGATAATTTGAACTATCAGTAAAACAGATGATATTAAAAATTTAAATACTTTGTTTAACTTCATACTAACAACTTCTTTCTATTTTGCTTTTTTATTTGCTTTTTTGTTTTTCTCTCTTTCTTCTTTTTCTTTTTTTAATTTTTCAAATTTTTCACGTTTCTTTTTATCTTTTGCTACCTTATTTATTAGTATACCAATTAATACTAAGATTATTAATAATGTTTCTACTATTAAAATTGATAATAGTTTTGTGTATTTTTTAATTGATTCTTTATATGGTCTTACTTCTTCATCAGTATATCTAATAACAGTATTAGTTTTTGAATCATATGTATAATAATCTTCTTCTCCTGAATCTAAATCTTTTGCATGAATTATATAGTATTCACTTTTTTCTCTTTTTAATGCCTCAAATATAGTATCATCAATTTCTATAGAAGAATTAATATAATCATCTAAAACTAAGTTCATTTCTAATGGGTATAGTTTTATTTTATCTAAATTAACTTCGCTATATTTAGAATATTTATTAGCATCTTCGTCATATATGAATAGGTTAGTTTCACCATTTGAATTTTTTAATCCTATTAATGTATAACCAGTAACTTCATTATAGAAACCTGGTATTTTTTGATTACTAATAGTTAATTCTTTTTTTTCGTAATTAGCTGGAGCCTCTAGGTTAGCTTCTCTTTTTACAACTACATATTCTTTATTATCAATTGTAATATTAATTGGATTTGGATCGGTGACACTAACAATTACTGTATATTTCTTAACGCTTCGATTTTGAGCGGTTACTGTTATTACAAATTTATTATCACCTTCTGATACATTGAATGTTCCGGTACCATCAACATCTGATTTTGAATCTTCTGTTTTAGCACTTATTTTTATACTTGTGGTATTAGCATTGGCACTAACGGTATATTCTGTTACATCTTTTTTAAAAGTAGGGGATAAAGTCAAATCTCCAACAGTTAACGAAGATAGATAGTTATTTTTCGATAAAGATGCCTGATAATCACTTTGAGTTATTACTTTAATTGTTTTAGTGTTTTTTGAAACAGATAGATTCTTTTCAGACCAAGTAAGCACATCTACATTCTTAACTCCTATTGAACTTGAGCCTGTTGCGATTGCTTTAAATTTATAAGTATATGTTTTAGATTTTAGTTTTCCATCTCCTGCATCTGCGACTGTACTATCGCCAGATGATAGTTTAAATTTACTTGAATTATAATCAATTGTCCATCTCCAACTTCCCAGCAATTCTCCTGAAGAAATTTTTACAGTTACTGTTACAGTATCTCCAACTATAACTTGACTTTTATTTGCTGATACACTTATTTTTGCACTTGCTGCATAAACTTTGTTGAAAGAAATAAGTGACATAAACAAGCCGATAATCAAAGCAATTATTATTTTTCTATTTTTCATAACTCCTCCTTATAACTTTTTAGCGCCTTTAATATGTTTTTGAACTTGAAGTAAATCTAATATAGTAACATCATTATCACCTGATGTATCCCCAGCGAGTAGAGAAGCACCAGTTAATTTTTTAGCACCTTTAATATGCTTTTGAACTTGAAGTAAATCAAGTATTGTTATATTTCCATCTCCAGATGTATCACCTTTAACAGATAGTATATATATTTTTGTATCATCTTGAGTTGATATTTCTAATTTATAATTAGTCGCAGCAATATCAGTATCTTTTAATTGGGTTCCATTTCCAGTGGTAGCAGTAACTTTAACTGCCCCAGCAGTAATTAAACTATTTTTTATATTGTTGATTGTTGTGCCATTTTTAATTTTTGTAATTATGTTATCTGATGCAGTATATCCAGCTTTTGTAACTATTTCATTTATGCTTATTTCTATATCTGCTTTCTTAATTGTAATTGAATATTTCTTTTCTTCTTGTGTCTCACTTGTAACAATTATTGTTATTTCAGTTTCATCGTCTTTTAATTCATATTCTCCATTACCAGAAACTGTTGATGTAGATGCTTCTGCTTCTGCATTAATTGTTATTTTGTTTGTAGCAAGTGGGACAAATACTTCATATTCAATTATATCTTGGTCAAAAGATGGTGATAATTCATAACCAGAAACATCTAATAATTTTAAATCATTATTTGTGTTTCCACTTTTTGGAAGAGAGGTATATAGAGGCATATTATTATAAACAGGAATTTCAAATATAAATGTTTGATTTAATACATCAGATTTTTTATATGAATTATAAGTTTGATTTCCTTCAGTTGCTGGTGCTTGAATATTTGTCATATATTGATGAGTATATTTTTTAAATTGTGAGTTTGGGCCAACATTAAACTTTTGATAATATAAAGTTCCTTGACCTTTACTAACATAACCGTTTGCCAAGAAAGAACTACCCTCAGTAATTGCTGTCTCAATGTTATTCCATAATTCGCCATCTCTATCTATTAATTTAGCTGCATATGCAAGACCTCTTGTAACGGCTGAATAGTTAACACCATCAATAGTAACTTCATAAGCTCCAATATTAAAGAAATTATAATATCCATTATATTTTTTACCTTTCCAAGTAAATTCGCCACCACTAGTTGAGCCACTTCCATCTGCTCCAACTTCTAGTCTAATTCTACTTGCTATATGAACAGGACTGATTTTATTTGTTTTACCGGCATTAAACATAGGAATTGTATATTCATCAGCTGATAACTTAGAAGTTCCAAATATTGATTTGACAAGAGTTGGATAAGTTTCTTCTAAAGAATCTTCATACGATAAGTTTTCAAACATAAATATTCTTTCTTCAGTTAGCCAGTTTCTTGGATCCATATAGAATGCAATAACGCCCTTATTAACTCTAAACCATGTTTTTCCTTCCGCGGGTTTTGAAGATGTTCTATAGTTATCATTTTCTGTTTGCATATAACATATTCCAGATTCGGATGCTACAGAAGATGAAAAATTTAGATTTGTTTTTCCTGCTTTAAATACCCAGTTTGGATATTTTTGATGTAAATAAGTAAGATAAGGTATATAGTCATCTGGGAAACCTTCTGTTTTTAATGTTTGTTCATATTCTTCATCTTTAGCAGTGATTTCTTCTTTTTTAACAACATAATCTTTACTTATCCATCCAACTGAACCATTATAATAATTTATTTTATACCAATTGTCTTTGGTATCAAGTATTGTAACATTAACTCCTAGTGAAAGTCTTTCAATTACGCTATAGTTAGTTCCAGCGCCTTTTCTAACTGCTACATTATTTCCACTAACACGTGCGGTCCAATCAGTAACATTAATTCCACTAAATGAATTATCTACATAAGTAACGTATTTACTACATACATATGCTTCTTTTTCTTTATAAGTTAATTTTAACCATTTAGTATCACATCCTTCACCAGGATAAAGAGTTTTATCAACAACACTAATATTTGTTCCTTTACTTAATGTTGCGATGATACTACCATTGGTACTTGATTCACTTCTAATTCTAACTGATGAACTATTAATTATTGCATCATAACTTGCATTAACTAGAGGCATGTATGATAAAAATAATAATAATGCTATAAAAACAAAACGCTTTTTCATATATACCTCCATAATTCTACTTATAATAATTATAACAAATATTTACATATTTTTCATTAATAGAGGCTTATTATTTTAGGACTTTACATAAAAAAACAATGAATAAATAAAAAATGGGTATATTAAAAAGAGTAGAAAAGTAAAATAATATGTTTTATAATATTTATAGGACGTGATAATATGAGTTTTATTGTTAATGGTCATAATATATTTGTAGTAGTAGCAGTAAGTTTTTTTGCATCTTTATTATTTGTTGAAATAATGAAGAGGGTTGCAAAATTTTTAAAGATACTAGATGTACCAAATGAAAAAAGAAAAATTCAAAAAAAGCCAGTACCTTTACTTGGAGGACTTGGTATTTTTGGAGCATTTTTGTTAGGATATATGTTATTTGCTCCTAAAAATAATTTAATGCTTTCAATATTAATTGGCTCATTTTTAATTATGCTACTTGGATTATTTGATGATATGACTAAGTGCAAAACTCCAATGCCTAATAAATATAAAGTGTTAGTTCAATTGATAGTGGCAGCAATAGTTGTATTTTATGGTGGACTAAAACTTGCAAAAGTAAATGTATTTGGATTAAGTATTAACTTTGCAAGTATACCAGTATTAAGTGAAGCATTAACTATGCTAATTATAGTTGCAACAATTAATGCAATTAATTTAATAGATGGCCTTGATGGACTTTGTGGAGGTATTGCCTCTATATATTTCTTAACAATCGCAGTTATTGGATTCATTTTAAATAAATTTGGTGGGTTAGATATCATACTTTCCTTGATTATGTTAGGGGCAACTTTAGGATATTTAGTACATAATTTTCCACCAGCTAAAATATATCAAGGAGATGCAGGTAGTACATTCTTAGGATTCATGATATCAGTTATTCTATTAATTGGATTTAAAGCAACAACATTTACATCTCTTGTAATTCCAATGTTAATATTGGCTATTCCAATTATGGATACATTATTTGCTATTATAAGAAGAAAGTTAAAAGGGCAACCAATTGATCATGCAGATAAGGAACACTTACATCATCAACTATTAAAGCATTTTTCTAAAAAAAGTTCTTTACTTGTAATATATGGAGTTAATTTATTGTTTTCATTAACAACTATATTCTATGTATTAGGTGAAAAAATTGAAGTGATAATCTGCTATGTAGTATTAATATTTATAGTATTATTCTTAATATTGAAAACAGATATTATATTTGATAGATCAAAAAAGTAATGAGATTGAGGTGTAACATGAAAGTATCTATTCTTGGTAGTGGGGCATATGGACTTGCATTATCTAGCATTTTACATTCTAATCAAATTGATACTAAAATGTGGACATTTAGCGAAGAAGAAGCAAAAGAACTAAATAAAAATAAGCATAGTAATAAAATAGACTATATCATACCCCAAGAATTAATTGTATCAACGGATTTAAAAGAAGTAATTGATGGTACTGATTTAATTGTAATATCAGTACCTGCTTTTGCTTTTGAGAATGTTGTTATTGAATTGAAAAAGTATATAAATAAAAAACAAGTAGTTTTAATTGCTACAAAAGGTATACAACAAGATACATGTTTATTCTTAAGTGATGTTTTTAGCAAATATTTAAAAAATAAATATGCTGTCATTTCGGGGCCAACGTTCGCAATAGATATAATAAAACAAGTGCCAATAGGATTTAGTTTGGCAACTAAGAGTCGAAAAGCAGAAAAGATTATTAGAAAATGTTTTGAAAATTCCACCACAAAATTTAGAAAAACTAGGGATGTAATTGGAATTGAAATATGTGGTAGCATAAAAAATGTTATGGCAATTGCCTCAGGTATGTTAGATGGAATGGGAGTGACGGATTCTACAAGAGCGTTATTTTTAACAGAAAGTATGAATGATATAAAAGAATTAATAGATGCACTTGGTGGCAATAAAAAATCCATTCTTTCTTTCGCTGGATTTGGTGATATATTAATGACTTGCACAAGTAAAAATTCTAGAAACTTTAGTTTTGGTTATATTATAGGATCTGGTTCTTCTAAAGAAGAAATAGATTCATATTTAAAAAACACAACGGTTGAAGGAATGTATACATTAAAATCAATACATAAATTAGTAAGAAGCAAAAAGGTAAAGATGCCTATTATTAATTTAATATATGATATAGTTAATGGAAAAAAGCCAAAAGAAGAAATATTAAAATTTTTAATAGAAAAATAGTTATTTGATAAACATATTAAATTATGCTAAAATTATTTTGTTGAGGTTATATATGAAGAGATTTATAAATGATTTAAAAAAATATAAAAATTATATTTTATATGCTACATGGGCAGAATTAAAAACAGAAGTTATTAATTCTTATTTAGGGTGGTCTTGGATGATTTTAGAACCACTTGCTTTCATGTTTATTTATATGTTTATAGGAGAGGTTGTATTTAAATATAGTGTTCAATATTATCCTATATTTGTATTTATAGGTCTTTCTATATGGAACTTCTTTAATAAAAATGTAGTATTTTCAGTAAAACTCGTCACCATGAATAGAGATACTGTAACAAAAGTATATTTACCAAAATTTGTATTATTGTTAGTTAAAATGGGAGTTAATTTCTTTAAAATGATTATTTCATTCCTCATGGTTGCAATATTTATGGCAATATATAAAGTGCCAATCACATGGAATGTGCTTTGGTTCTTACCAATATTAATATGTGTAGTTGTATTTACTTTTGGTGTATCAACTATAACATTACATTTTGGAGTTTTTGCAGAAGATTTAACCAATTTAACTAATATATTTATGAGAATGCTATTCTATATGACCGGTGTTTTCTATGACTTAAGTACTAAAGTTCATAATACATTATATAGAACAATATTACTTGAATTAAATCCACTTGCAAACTTTATTTATAATATGAGAAATGTTCTTATATATAGCCATGGACCTGTTGGAATGTGGACACTTCTTTGGTTCCTAGTGGGTATATTATTAAGCATATTAGGTATTCATACAATTTATAAATATGAAAATACATATGTAAAGGTGATGAGATAATGAAGAA
>AUXO015175354.1_pt1 | contig 15898 bp, 19 predicted proteins | sample 768731 | NCBI WGS metagenome assembly AUXO01 (sample SAMN02715735, study PRJNA202380) | gut metagenome | biome: sheep rumen | host: Ovis aries | place: New Zealand: Palmerston North
AATTTGCGTAGCAAATTTGTGTGCAAAATTGCCGAAGGCTTTATTTTATAGAGAAGTGCGAAGCACTTTCCTATAAAATAACAAAAAAACCAAGAGGACCTTGAAGTGACCCCCTTGGCTTTATTCTAATAACCCTTATACATTAACTTTTATATCTATTTTGTTCAAATGGTAATCTACCAATTCTCCACCATAGTATACTATGTTTGAATAACCATAATCCAATTTTTTTGCATAAAATGTAATCGGCACTCCTTTGTATATCCATTCAAATCTATCAAAAAACTTTTCGTCGCTTGTCATAAAGTTTGTATTCGAATTCATGAACTTAATTATCCTATCTGTATCACTTTTGGTTAGAGCATTTTCTAATATCCACTGTGAATATTTATTATCAATTTCATCTTTAAGTGTATTCAAATTAAGAGTCTTCAAACTAACGGTTTCTATATTAGGATATCTCTCAATATATTGCTTAATTTCTTCTAGATACTCATCAAAGCTTTTATTCTTCATCAAAACATAATTAAGTCTTATTCTAGCTTTTTTAAAATTCTCTGTATTAATATAATCTCTTTTATATCCTAGTATTCTCATATCTTCTTCTGAATCTAAAGATACTCTTGTTATTTCTATCATAAAATCATCTTTTACCAGATCCAATTTTTTATCTTCAAAAAAGATATTTCCAGATGATTGAATTCTTTTTTCTTCAAATATATTAACATTTCTGGTAGCATTTACCACAGTTTCCATATCTTCATATTCATTCAACGACGGCTCGCCATTTCCACTAAAAATAAAATATCTAAAACTAATGCCATTATCTTTCAAAAAATTCAGTTTTTCTTCTAATACTCCAAACTTGTTGTCTACTTCCGGCCATTTTGTAATTTTTGCAGTACAGTATGGACAGTTTTTGTCACATTTAAAAGATGATCCTATTACTTCAAACTCTTTGTACTTCATTAAAAATCACTCCTTCTTTTATTATATTTACAACTTCATTTATGTCTTTAAACTTAAAAACCTTTACCTTATCGCTGTTTGATAATGCATTGGCGATTGCAAACCAATATTCAGACTTTATTTCATAAGCTGATTCTTCTTCCCTGTAAAAAATAATAATTTCCTTATTCATTTCAATTGCCCAACCAAGTTCAACAATTGTTCCAACTGAAAACTTTTGATCAAACACAGCAAAATATATATCACTGTTACAAACAGCATCATGTTCGTTATTTAATACAACATTACAATCTGTAGATGTGAAATCACCATTTGATGCTTGCTCACAATAGAATGGGCCACTATAAATATGTCCATTGCTCATTTTCACATTTTCTTTAGCATTTGTTAACTTCTTTGAATCTTCTAAAACCTTCGCTCTAAAATCATGTCTTAATCTTTTGAAAAGAGGTAAATTCTTGTCTTTATCAATTTTAAACTTTCCTGCAAAATAAATCTTTTTCATATTTTTTCTATCTCCTTTCATAATCTTTTTCCAATTGATATATGAAATTACTGCCATGATTGTCCAAATGACATTTAGAAAGAATAAACTCAAAGCCTGTCTAGGCAAAATAAAATATTCTATAGCATAAAAAATATCGTTGATAAACCAGATAATCCAAGTGTCAATTTTTTTAGTCATCATATAATACGTTGCCACAAAACTCGAAGTTGTTGTAAAAGCATCTAATAATGGAAGTGGATCATCAGTTTTTCTAAGTATTGTAAATGCTGTGGCAGTTAAAACTGCTATTATAAAACTATAAATAATTTTCTCTTTTATACTGCATTCTCCAATATCCTTATCATCTTTTTTGTTCCAGATGATAAAACCGATTATTCCCATAATTAAATAAATCGAACTGTTCACTACATCGCCATATAAATGCATAGATAATGAAAATAAAATCATCAAAGCCATCTGTATTGAATATGCTATCCAATTACTTCTTTTATTAAACATTACCAACACGCCTTGGACTAATCCAAACAAAGTAGCACCAACTTCAAAACAATTAAACACATTAATCATTCCTTTTATTACAAATCTGATAATCTACTTTTTATCTTTTCAAGTGCAATTTTTCTTGCGCTTATACTATTCTTTTCTGTTTGAGATAATTCAGCTAAAGTCCTTCCATCTTCAAGTTCAAAGATTTCATCAAAACCAAAACCATTTTCACCTCTGACTTCCTCAGCAACATATCCTTCTATTACGCCTAATTCACAAATGGTATTTTGACCATTTGATAAAGCAATTGCTGTTACGAATTTTATTTTTCGATTTTCTTTGGGAAATCCTTTCATTTTTTCAATTAATTTTAGGTTTCTTTCTCTATCAGTTCCTTCAAACCATCTTTTGGTTCGTACACCTGGAAAACCATTTAGCGCATCGATTTCAATTCCTGAATCATCTGCAATACATTTTTCTCCATTTAAAGCTTTTGCAATGGTTTCTGCCTTTTTAATAGCATTTCCCGCAAAAGTTTCCTGGTCCTCTTCAACGTCAATATTAACACCGACGCTACTCATTGGAATGACTTCAAATTCCTCAAAAATTTCTTGTGCCTCTTTAATCTTTCCTTTGTTGCCAGAAGCAATAATTATTTTTTCCATAATAGTTCTCCTTTCTAAACCCAGTTTTTTACAAATTCATCATTAAAGATGTATTTATTTGATGGTCTATATGCCGATTCTTTGACCACTATATCCGTCTTTCTAACCATCGGCTCTATTTTTTTTCTAAAATTAGCTGACACTAATTTTTTATCCATTATAATTTCATATACTTGTTGAAGTTCAGAAATAGTAAATTCTCTATCTAAAAAACAGAATGCTATGTTAGTATTTTCTATTCTATTTCTTAATCTTTTTATCCCAGTGTGAATTATAATTGCAGTTAACTCTTTTACTTCTGATCTTCCAACTAATTTATTAGTATATTCAATATTATTTCTTCTTCGCTTTGAGATTGTTTCAATATCATATTTTATTTTTTTCTCTTTATTGCTTAAATATACTTCTTGAATTTGAGAATTTTCTATATTTTTTATATTCAAATCGTAAAAACATAAATTATTCGGCATATTATTAATATCATTTTTATTAATGACTACCAAATATGTAATAATTATCTCTTCACTATTGGTATAATGCCTTGGATCCGTCCAAGTATATAATTGTTCAATATAAAAATTAGATATTTCAAACAACTTTTCAACCTCGTTTTCTGCTGATTTCTTTGCATATTCAGTATTGTTAATTTCAAAACTTGGCAAATCATTTTTTTCATCTAGTAATACTTGAAGTCTTTTTTCTTTCAATTTCCTAACATCAGTTCTATCTTCATTATCAGAACTAAAAATTAATAAATTTCCTTTTATCTTCATATAAACTCCTTTTATTTACAATCCATTAATATTTCATTTTCAAAATCAATATTTCCCCTTTGTAGCATTCCTCTAATATCGATTTTTCCAACTGCATTAATAAATGCTACTATTGCATCTTCATCAAGAATTTCGGGTTCGCCACTTCTAGTCTTAACTATGTGCGTTATTTCTTCTGGAATTTCAATTCCATATTGTTGTATAAGCACTTCATTTAGCTTATCATAATCTTCGTATATACTTGGGCTCCATGTTTTTAAGAAGCAATTATAAAACAAATAGTCCGTCACTAAGTGTAAAAAGTAACCTTCCTTATATTCATCAAAATCATTATTTTCACTTAAAAACCTTTTTAAATCTGGCTGGCTGGAACTAGTCCCGTAATGTGCCTTGGGACTATCGTCTGACATATCTGGTGCAATTAATCCCTTTCTAAATGAGCTAATATTTTTAATTTTATTATTTTTTTCATATATTTTTCCAACCGCCAAATGTATAACATATCCTGGCATCTTGTTTATCTTGTGCGATATTGCACATGTCCTTTCTTTACTTATTGTATTTTTTATATTAAGTAACTACAACTGCATTATACATTTATTATTATACTGTGTCAATACTTTTTGTAAAAAATATATTAAGTAATTAAAATTCTTTTGAAAGCATTGATTTATCTACGAAAAAAGACGCTATATTTCAAGCGTCTTTGATATTTTATAAAATAATATTTTACTTTTTTATGCCCTCTCATATGTAACAAATTCATATTCCAAATTGTTATACTCATCCATAACACCTTGCTCTCTGTTTGTCACTTTCCAAATTTCTTCGTTTATTTTTGGGAAAAAAGTATCTCCTTCAAAATCTTTGTTAATCTCTGTAACATACATCTTTTTAACATGTGGCATTAATAAATTATAAATCATTGCACCACCTATTACAAAGTTTTCTTCATCATTATCTATATATTCCTTTATTTCTAACATCGAATGAACGATTTCAACATTTTCATCATCTACGACAAAATCATTATTTTGTGTAAAAACTACGCTCTTTCTATTAGGAAGTACTTTTCCTATCGATTCAAATGTCTTCCTTCCCATAATAACCACATGGCCTGTCGTAAGCTGCTTAAATCTTTTCATATCAGCTGGTAAATGCCATAATAGTTTATTATCCTTTCCAATAATATTATTCTTTGCTTTTGCTACAATTATACTTAACATTTTTCTCCTCCTGGAACTCGGGGACGTCCATCAAAAGTTCCACCTGGAACTTGTGGACGTCCATCGTTTGTCTCACTTTATAAATTCATTAGTAACGATTCCCTTATTTTCTCTTTCTTTCTCTACTAAATCTGAAAGCATTTCCTTAATTTCGTACACTTTTTTTATGTCTCTAATAACAAAATTGTGTTGTAAGTTATCTGAAGACGTTATTAAAATATCTCCAACTCCGAACATTCTTTGAAATAATCCTTGTCTAACAGAAAAATCTGTTATTCTATATAGTCTTATTTCCTCTTGACTTTTTGATAAAAAACCTGTATCAACAAGTAATTTTTCTTCAGTAAGAGTATACTTTGTAAACGATATAGGTAAACCAAAAAGCGGTCTTTTCTTATCACTCCATAAAATATTTGCCATTTTAAACCTCACTATATATTTTTTGGAACTTTTGACGGACGTCCCCAAGTTCCATTATTCTGCAACTGGAATTTTTCCTAGCTTGATGTCGTGGTTATATTCATATCCAACAACTTCAAAATCTTCTGGTTTAAACTCATAGAAGTTCTTTGTTGGATTGTTTATAATTAGTTTTGGACTAACATCCATTGGCTTTGCTTCAAGTAATTTTTTTACAAGAGGTATATGTCTATCATAAATATGACAGTCACCAATATTATGCGTAAGCGTTCCTGGCTCAACTCCTATAACTTGAGCAAACATGTACAATAAAGCGGCATATTGCATGGTATTCCATCCGTTTGCAGCAAGCATATCTTGTGATCTTTGGCTTAAAATTAGATGTAGTTTTCCACCTTTTATTAACCATTGAGTACCATATACACATGGCTCAAGTGCCATATCTTTTAGTTCTGAATGATTAAAAATATTAGTCATGATTCTTCGACTTGATGGATCATTTTTTAATAAATATAAAACAAAATCAACTTGGTCCATTTCTTTAATTCCATCTTTTGTCTTAAATTCGTATTTTTTGCCCATTTGGTAACCATAAGCTTTTCCTATAGTTCCATCTTCTCTCATCCATTGGTCCCAAATATGTGAATTTAAATCCTCTACTCTATTTGACTTTTTTTGCCAAATCCACAAAACTTCATCTATTGCACGTTTTAATGTTCCTTTGGTATTCCTTAAAGTTATCATTGGAAATTCCTTCCCAACATCATATTTATTTGATACTCCCACTATAGAAATATAATTTGCTTCTGCTCCATCTTCCCATCTAGTTCTAACATTTGTGCCTTCAGATGAGTAACCATGTTCTAATATTTCCTTACAGGTTTCAATAAAATTCTTATCTGCTTCTGTCATTTTATTGTCCTCCCCCTTTTCAAATTCGTTTTTATTCTATCAAAATTATTTTTCTAATACAATATTTATTTTCCTTTTTTGAGTGATATCATTTTATGTCTTATTTTGAATAGATATCTTGTTTTTCGCAAAAAAAGATGATGAAAATCACCATCTTTTATATTTCTATTTTGTTGTAGCTTTATCAAATTTAGAAAACTTTTTAAGCTTCTCATATACAAGATAATTGATTGTACCAAGTGGGAATCTTCCATTCTTATCTTTCTTTCCAGCAGGAACACCAGTAAGAATTTCAATACCTTCCTCTATAGTAGAAATTGCATAAATATGGAATTTATTCTTTCTAACATTCTCAACTAGTTCATCACTTAAACATAAGTTTCTAACATTTTGTTTAGGAATTATAACTCCTTGCTCTCCATTTAATCCCTTAAGCTTGCATATCTGATAAAATCCTTCAATCTTTTCATTTACACCGCCTATTGGCTGAATGTTACCTTTTTGGTTAACAGAACCAGTAACAGCAATTGATTGATTAATAGGCACTCCCGAAAGGCTTGATAGAATTGCATATAGTTCTGTACTAGAAGCACTATCTCCATCAACACCACCATATAATTGTTCAAAACAAATATTAGCAGTAAGTGAAAGTGGCATTTCTTGAGCAAATTGTTCTCCTAAATAACCGGTCAAAATATATACGCCCTTTGAATGAGAAGGTCCTGACATCTCAATCTCACGCTCAATATTTATAATTCCGCTCTTACCCATATAAGTACTTGCTGTAATTCTAGATGGTTTTCCAAATGAATAATCGCCTATTGTAATAACTGTAAGTCCATTTATTTGTCCAACCTCAAATCCACTCGTATCTATAAGTAATGAATCATCTTTTATCATTTGAACATATCTAGCATCGTATTTTTTAATTCTATCAATACGTTCGTCTAAAGCCTTTTGGATATATTCCTTTGTAATAATTTTTTGCTTATCTTTTTTGGCCCATACTGATGCTTCGCCAACAATTTCTCCAATTTCGCTAAACTGGGTAGATAGTTTTTCTTTATCACCTGCCATCTTTGAAGTAACTTCAACTATCTTTGCCATAGCTTCTTGGTCTAATTTTAATAAGTTTTCTTGATCACAAAATTGTCTAACAAAATTGCTTAATTTTTTAATGTTGTCTACTGTTTTTGGAGCATCCTCTTCAAATTCAACTTTTATTTTAAATAGTTTTCTAAAGTCCTCATCCATTGAAAGTAAAGTATGATAAATATTTGAATTTCCTACTAGAAGTACTTTAACATCGAGTGGAATAGACTCTGGCTTAAGAGCCGCAAGAAGCATATTCGCTCTTTGCTCTTGAGCATTTTCTATGGCAATCTCTTTTACCTTTAACGATTTTTTAAGTGTTTCATAGCAAAATGGATTTAAAAGCAGGTCTTTTGCTTGGAAAATAATATATCCTCCATTTGCTTTATGTAACAAACCTGGCTTAATCATCATGTAGTCAGTCTTTATCGTGCCATATTGACTCTCATATTCTGAACCACCAAATATATTTATGTATGAATAATTTGTATCCATTACAACTGGAGCACCTTCAAGCTTGCTATTATCCACAAATAGATTAACTCTATAGTTTAGCCAAGGCTCTTTAGATTCTGCTTTTTGCATACCAATCATGTTTGCATTTTGAGCTGCCTTTTGATCGTCAGCAAGGAACGCACCTACATTCTTTAAAATATCTTTTTTTACATTTTCAAGGTACGTTGCAATCTTTTTATTTCTTTTATAATTTGCTTTAATTGAATTAATATGAACACTTATTGTCATAAGCGCTATACTTGATTGCCAGTCATCTATCTTTTTTTCAGCTTGTTTCTCTATAGCTTTTATTTCTGCAAGTGCTTCAAAAATTTGCTCTTGAACAAGTGTTGATCTTTCTTCAAATTCTCTTTTTACACTTTCATCTAATTCATCAAATTCCTCTTCACCAATTGTCTTTCCATCAAGTACAGGCATCATATAAACACCATTATCTGTAGACTTTACTTGGAAACCTTGGATTAAAGTTTTTTGATTTAGTTTTTCTAGCAATTGCTCTCTTTTTTCTTCGAATTCTTGTCTAATGATTTGCTTTTCTTTTTCAAAATCATCATTATTAAATGTCTTCTTTAAGTCTTTGCGAACGTCTTTTACAAAGTTTTCCATTGTACTTTTGAAAACTTTTCCAAGTCCTGCTTGGAAAGAAATAGCAATTGGTTCATTAGGATTGTCGAAATTATATACATAAACCCAATCATTTGGAACTTTTTCTTTAAGGGCTTTTTCCTCAAGAAATCTCTTTGTATACATTGTTTTTCCAACGCCTGATGGTCCCTCTAGATATAAATTATAGCCTTTGATATCAATATCTGTACCAAACTGTAATGCCTTAATTCCTCTTTCTTGACCATAAATTAATTCATTATTCGTTTGATTTTCATCATTTGTGCTTTCTAAATCAAACAAATCAGGACTACAGATATCTCTTAAGTCCTTTGGCGTCAACTCATTCTTCTTTCTCATTAGTACAATTTTCCTCCGAATAAAACTATAGATAAATTTTATATCAAACCAAATAAAATATCAACAAAAATTGACCAAAAATTATGTTAAATTTTTGGTCATTATTATTGCATCAAATGTGTTATTATAATATCTTTTTCTAACTCCAATTTTCTCAAATCCATTTTTCATGTACAGAGAAATAGCTGAACTATTTGTCGAATTAACCTCTAAACTAATACTTTTAGGATTGATATCCATTTGTCTTAAGTCGTTTTCCGCATTCCTTAATATTTCTCTAAAAAAATAATCTCCATAACCTTTATTTCGTTGATCTTTTTTTATAACAATATTAGTTATTTGGATATCTTGCGGGGTAATAATATACCCTCCAAAGCCAATAACCTCATTATTTTTCTTTAATGAAAAGAACTTTGCACTTGGATTTTCTATTTCACTTTTTAAAACATTCTCACTCCAAAACTCATCATAGTCATCAACTAGAAAGTCTTTTATGCTTTCAAGTTCTTCAAGAGTCATAAGATTAATTACAAATTCTTCTCTATTATCCATTTTTCATCCTCTCAGCTTGTGACTTTCTAAGATATAATGGAGCAATTGTGTCTGCATCAAGCACCTGCTCTTTAAGAAATTTATGGTATCCACATACTCCAGTTTTACTTGAGTACTGCTTATTATTATCTGAAAATTTTGCTTCGCTAAAATATGATAGAAGCAAATCTTTGTGAATAATAGCTCCATCTCCCACAAATATGACATTTTTGTATTTTTTTATTCTATTTATAACATTTACAATATCATCTGCCATATTGTCTTCAATCTGATTGTAATTACTATCAAAAACCGCTGCATATACTTGATTATTTCTAGCATCTATAAGCGGTACTATCACTTGACCCTCTTCTGCGATCTCATTTCTAGATAGAGTTTCAAGTGATGTAACAGAAGCTATTTTTATATTTAACACTTCTGCAAATGCCTTAATTGTAGAAATGCCTATTCTAATTCCTGTAAATGACCCTGGTCCAACACATACTGAAATGAATTCTATTTCACTAATATCTACATTATTTCTTTTAAGAAGTTCATCTAACAATGGCATCATATTCTCTGAATGTGTTTTTCCATTATCTAGAATATTTTCATCCATTACTTGATCATTTTCAAGAAGTGATACCGAACATACACTGCTAGTAGTATCGATAGATAGTATTTTCATTATAAATCCAATCCTTTCCTTGCACTGCCGTGCACCTCAATTTTTATTATTCGCTTATCTGGGGCATCATCATTTCTAGAAAAAAAGATATGTATATAATCATTTGGCAAGGCATCTATTATTTTTTCTCCCCATTCTATTACTGATATTCCTTTTTCAAAATATTCCTCTCCGCCAATAGCATAAAATTCATCTATGTCATCTATTCTATATACATCAAAATGAAATAGTTTGGTATCTGGCAAATCATGCTCATTAACTATTGTAAAAGTAGGACTAGATATTTCATTTTGAAGGCCATAGTATGATAAAAGTCCTTCTGTAAGTTTTGTCTTCCCTGAACCCAATTCGCCTGTTAAAACCACAATATCCCCCGTGTGTAATTGGCTTGCAAGTTTCTTTCCAAATTCAATTGTTTCACTTTCTGAGTTTGATATAAATTCCATAATAATCCCTTTCTTATTATAAATTAGAGTCTAAATATATGAAATGTTTATAAATTTTTTGATGTTGTACATCTTTTATTATTTGCTCAGCTTCTTCTGAAACATCCGATACCCTTTTAAATCCATCATTATACTTAACTAATGGGTTAATATATCTTATTTTGCTCTTTGGAACTTTTGCACAATATGTATTTTCGATAGGTTCTTCTGATCTCTTAATACCACTAGCATTTTTCCACTTTTTAAAATTGTTTGTAATCTCTTCATCACCACAATTTTCAATAATATCAATGACTTCTTTTTCTGATAGTTGATATAAATCATCTATAGATATTAATTTTTTATCATTAAGTCTTTTCATGATATCTGCTAAAAATTGCATTGTGAATCTTGTTTTATCCTGTATATAATTGCCAGACAGACGTTTCATATTATTGATAAATTTTTTGGCAATTTCGACATCTTTAAATCCAAGTTCTTGAATTCCTTCTTCATTAACTTGTATTTCTATATTGTCATATACTTCTTTTATTTCGTCTAAGTCCCACAACCACATTGTGACACCATTACCATTTGAGAGTGTATATTCTAATCTATCGCTAGAAAGTTTAGGAGTATCATTATCTGCAATTGGATAAATATGATAATCCGAAACCTCCTCTACTTTAATTCCATCTCTTTCTAAAAGTCTCATTATTTTTGGTGAGCCTGTAATTAGTTTTTCAGTAAGAGCTTCTGTAGACTCCTGTGTTTCGTAATCACCATTCATAAAATCAATTGTATGTTTGAAACAAGGTGTTGCAATATCATGAAATAATCCTGCCAAAGTTTGTTTTTTGTCTCTAGTAAAATGCCAAATAATAAGTGCAACGGCAACACTATGATCTAAACTTGAATACCATTTGATATCATACATATTCGAATAGTACGTACCACATGAAACACTTATCCCTGCTTGTTTGTACATTCTGGGTGTATTTACATACTCTGATAGGAAATCAGGTATATCATTAGATAAAATATGAAAATATGATTTTAATTCATCACTTATATTATCAAAATATTTTTCCATCCTGGGCCTCCACTAAACTATTCTAAGTCGTCAAGTTCAAAATATTGTGTCATATCTTCATTATTTGAACCTGTCCACTTTACCATATATAATCCATCTTCTGCCTTCACATCTACAACAAATCCATATACATCCAAAGATTTTATTCTAACAAAGTCTCCAACTTCAAATCCATCATCATCTCTACTTGTAAAAAGTCCCATATATATTCTCCTAAAAAATACGATAAAATTAGCAAAACACAAAAATGATATGCTTAGTTTCTTAAAAACTTGTTATAGCATATCATTTTTTTTCAGTTTTCTCAACACTTAAATCATTAATTATTATACTTAAATACGAGACTATACTCTTAATATTTTATATTTTTAAGCTCGTAGTCTTTATAGTTTGGTATATATTTAGCGATAAGATTGTAAAAATATCTACTATGATTTTTATATTTTAAGTGACAAAATTCGTGAAGAATAATATACTCAATAATTTCTTTTTTGTATTTAAATATTCTAGGATTGATAAGAATCTTTTGGTCATCAGTACATTTAGCAATACAATCTGTCATTTTTACAAGTTTATAATCTTCTGGTGCAAATCCTAATGTAACTCTGATTTTCTCCATATAATTCTCAATCTCATTTTGAGCAATTTTGAAATATAATTTGTCCATTAATAATTCTGTAAGTGACTCTTTGTCCATTTTTTTATAACTTTTTGGTAAAACAAATTTAATAGTTTTGTCGTCTAATGAACAATCGATTACTTCAACACTTTTATATGATATTTTTAGCTCATAAATAACGCCTAATATCTGTATAGGTCTTAAGCTTATTTCATGATTCTTTTTATCATCATATTCTCTAAGCTTTTTAACAATCCATTCTCTTTTGCTCTCAATGGCTCTCTGAATATTGCCCGTCGTAGCATACCATGGGGCCTGCACTAAAACTTCACCATTTTGCACTGAAATATATAAATCCTTATCTGTTGATTTATTAACACTATACATAATAACATCACTTCTCATTTTAATACCTCCCCTGTTTTACTGAACCTCTGTTCGGTATTATTTTATATCTCACAAATCACTTTGTCAATACTTTTTTCGAAAAAATGTTCGCTTTTTATTTTTCTTATATTTTAAGGTGGTTTATAAGTTTCATATATGTAAAAAAAATGTTTTGTTTTCATTTCAAATTATGCTATTTATTGATTTCTTTTACTTTAAAATATATACTATAATAGATAATTTATATACAGAGGAGAAAAAAATGAGAAGAGAAAAAAGCGGAAATGGATTTATTTCATTTTTACTAATTTTAATAATTTTATTAATGCTAATATTTGGATCAATATTAACAGGTCTAGTTCAAATCAATAATCCTATTCTCACACTAGGAAAAGTCAAAACAGAAACACCCACTGATTTAAAAGAAGAAAATACTAATACAGTATTGAATGAGAATTATTATACTACTAACACCACCACCCCTGTAACGCAAGAAAATGAAGTAACAACTAATACTGTTGATAATACAGCAAGTGTTCCAAATGTTGAAAATACCACTACACAAAAATCGTCAGTATCAACCGAACAAATTTTAGATTACTACAGTAAACAACTTTCAAATACTGACAATATGTATTCAATCGCAGATATAAACGATGATAAAATTCCAGAGCTATTTGTATTCACTACTGGTACATATAAAAATACGATATTAGCAGAAACTAGGGTTTATACCTATGATGAAAATATTGGTGACAAGTCTGACAATTATATTGTCTTTCTCGGTCAAATATCTGGAAGGGTCGATAACAATACTGTTTTTTATAAAATGAATGATGGAAGACTTTTGAAAGTATATGGACACATGGGATATGAAGAAACTATATACTATAGAATAACAAATGATTGGCTTGTAAGAGAAGAGTTCTCTTCTAGAGAGCTTGACGAAAGCAGTAATGAAGACTACATTTCTGGAGACATTCAAATAGAATTCAAAAAAATAACAGATAAATCTTTATTTAAAAATTATAAAAACTAACACTATTTAATAAACGTGAAAAAGAGGGCGATTTCTCGTCCTCTTTTTCATGCATACGCAGTAACTAGCTAGTGAATCACTTCTCGATTTTGCCATTAAGATGGTTCCAGACAAACTCCGCAGCACATGAATTATCAAATTGCATAATAAACACCCCACCAGAATCAATCACTTCTACTTCAGCTCCAAATTCGCTTCTATATGCTGTTGCAATAACGTACAGCTGCATTTTGGTCATCTCGATCTCTTTCTTGTCTCCGGAAACCACTGCTACTACAGCAGTATCATATACTTCCAGTGGATAAAGTCTGACTCCTTTAATCCGGCTCATTTCACCCTGAAATTCATGATTGTCGACATTCTTTACTTTCTTTACTTTCTGCACTTTTGCTAACAAAGCTTTTGCAGTTTTTATAAAAGCCATTTTTTACCTCCATTTATTATATCTGGAGGCTCACAGCACCTCCAGAAAAAATACATTCATTCTGGTACTGCTGTGAAGTACAAGCTACATATTAATTATATCACTTTACATAATATTAATCAACTAATTGGCAATCATTAAAGATTGCCAATTAGTTGATTTAATCATTTGCTATGAATGTTAGGCTTCCCTTGTGTATATCAACACAATATCACATAAAACTAGTTTTATCAGGGAATAACTCCTTCATCATTTCCAAGTACGAGAAATACTCATTCTTAAAAACACCACTAGAATCAACTTCTAATAAAGAGAAAATCGAATCAAAGAAAAGCGGTGCATTGTAGTCTTTTACATCTTTTAGCAATGTCTGTGCGTAGTCGATACCTATAAGTGCACGTTCAACATCTTGTATAAAGTCTGCTTTATGTACATATATACGTAAGCATTCACCAAACTTGGAAAAACTAACGAATGCTTCTTTATCATATCTATTTTTAAGCACTACCTCTACATCGCATAACACTTCTCGAACAGTCTCTCTGTATGGAACAGTAATATCATACGAATAGTATTCACAGCCACGTTCACTAATATGGTGTACATTACCACAATTCATTTTAGCTATACCATATTCATCAAATACAAGAGATGTTTTTACGTTGTTGGGAATCATAATATAACTAGATTTCTCAAAATCTACACCTCTTAAAGTATTACACGGCATATCTATAAATGCCACTTGGACAGCTGCCCTAAGGAGAAGCCTCTTGTCAATTTCCGGATCCAAATATTTGAGCTGAATATCGTATACTCTTAATGTGTCAATATTCCTCCTAGAAAAAACTTCCTTTTCCTGAAGCTTATCAATCAACACACCATTTTTTTCGACCTTAACATTTTCAGCTTCACCAAAATACTTCATTGTGAATCTCTTCAAAAATTCCCAATCGATTTTTTTGGTGACATCACCAGACCACTCATAGAAAATTCCATAAGTTCCATCATCATTAAAAAGTAATGATTTTGTACCACAGGTCATTTTAACCGGAATCATTTCATCAGTAACATACCCCATCTTTTTGGCATAGTCCAAGATTTCCTGTCTCATGCATGCAGATGTACTCGGTGCCATAATCCCACATACGATAGCTCCTTTATAAATACGAATATCTGCAAAGACCGTCCGCATATAAAGATTTCCATCTGAAGCTCTATAGACATTTTCTGTCGTCCTACCATTTTTGAAAAGGACTTCTACTTCATCCGGAGTTATAGATATGTATTCATGATCATATCCTCCCTCCCATGTAAGAACTAAATCTTGATTACTCCATGGACCCATCCGATCTGAATAAATGTTTCGTGTATCATTCAAGATAATGGTTTTTCCAGTATCTAAAAGCTGTTCAACATAGTTTCCCACTTTTTTCTCCTTTCAAACTTCCGTTTTGTTATCATTATCTATTCGTCTTGCCGGTCGTGCATGATATTCAGAATGCCAATAAGGTAACCAGTCCACAAAATCATGTGCTTGATCGTAATTATCAAAAAAGAATGCTATATACTCATCATTCTCTTCAAAATGCTTTACATCATCACCTTCATGTTGTACATACTTATCATCAGGTTTACACTTATAAACCCTTACCTCATATTCAGAAGTGGCATCATCTTTCCCGAGAAAGATCATATATTCCAGTTTGTCTCCGTCAGTAACTGAAAGAGTTAAGAAAGTGCCATCTTCTTGTTTAAGATGTTCTTCTTCGACAAACCGAACAAGATCCCAGTGACAGTATAGTATTTTCTCCATATTCATAATCTAATCCTCCTGACAATTGTTCTATTGGATTTACTACTTTGCTACTTCGCTATTTTTATTATATTTCGCATAGCTACGAACAATACGCATAATATATCATATTTTTATGTAAATTTCAAGCTTTAACCCTTATAACATAAGTGTTTCTTCAATTTTTACATTTCCTTTTCGATTCCCGTTTTTTATTACCTGCCCCAAGAACAATAGGACCACTTAAAACTTTGCCATCATTCTCAATTTCTTTTAGTGGTCCGTATTTGTTCTACGCGCCAAATTTTACGTAGTAAAATTTGCGTGCAAAATTGCCGAAGGCTTTATTGCATTGAAAATGCAATAAAAA
>AUXO010775992.1_pt1 | contig 15896 bp, 29 predicted proteins | sample 768731 | NCBI WGS metagenome assembly AUXO01 (sample SAMN02715735, study PRJNA202380) | gut metagenome | biome: sheep rumen | host: Ovis aries | place: New Zealand: Palmerston North
GAATCTGAAGTACGATGTCAGCTTCTGGCAGTTGATTTTAGCGAATACTTGGAGTGGCTCAGAACGACTAAACAATTTGAGTTACATCTTAAATTCATCCTAAAGAAAAACGCATCACACAAAGACTCCAGCAATCTTATAAAAAACCTTGAAGATATTTGGACTAGGTTTGTTGTAAATGACCTTGGAATTACTGAATATGATGACAGTATGCATATTAAAGTTACTGCCGAGAAGTCTATTATTCCTGGAGCTTCTAGTGAGTATGCAATCTTAACGCTCAGAGAATCTAGGGCAAACATAAGATACGACATAGACCCTAAGCCAGAAAAGGTTTGGGTATCGGGCTGGACAGAAGAAGAAATAACCGCCTTCCTTCCGCCGCTTCCTAAGAGACTTAAGAAAAAAGAAAAATACTTGATCTCGGCGGAATATGGAGAGGCGGATACGAAAGTCTATATTCTTCAGCCCGAGGAATTCAAACCATATCCACCCTATATGATTGCAGAAATATACGGAGATATAATTGGGTCTTTATATCTTGGTTATGGTTTTATCTTCATAGGATATCAAGAAGAAGGTTGGACTAAGGAAGAAAAAGAAGGGCTAGACTGGCTTAAAGGAAAGGTGGATGAAATTAAGGAAGGAAGAATAAAAATGGAACCTATAAAAGCAAAGGAGGAGATATTAGAATGGATGTCTTAGAAGCAATGGAGGTTCTTCGTGAGTCTATTCTTTCAGGGGCTAGAAAATTACTTGAGCCGATGGAAGGTAGAAAATACGGTAATTTTTATATTTCAGATGACGATGAATTAATGTACCTTGATGTTGACTATGGATATGGAACTTTAGGATATCGGAGTAAGTCAATATATCTTGAGGACCTATCTTTGTCAGAATTAATTAAAGTAACTGATGAATTATGGAACTAGACTCTAGCGAATTCAAAAAAGAAGTCGCAGCATTTAGAAAACTACGTGATGAACTTAACTCTGGTCCTAGGAAAGCAGTGATGATAAAGCTTGGGACTGAGTGGACTTCACAATATATTGATACTATTGAAGTTAATCCAGAGGTAGACCTGGGAGGAATTGAGTATAATGAATCCGCCCCAGACCTCTTTATCCCTGGCAATCTTCTTGGTTTTATCTATCCCAGCTATAATTGTCCAGCTGTTTTGGGTTATGGGCATAGGGATGAAGATGAAATTAGGATAATGAAATATATATGGAGGGTAAACGAAAATGGCTGATTTATTACTTTCAAAGATAAAGACGGTAAATCCACTTTATGGTTGTTCATTAAACCCGCCTTGTCCTTATTGCTATATGAGACGATTAAATCTGAGGTTCAGACATACACCAGATTTTAGCGTTCCTACAGAAATGCCACAAGCTCTTAAAGGATTCCATACAATCAATCCTACAAACATATTCTTTACTAGCGCTTCAGATATGGCAGATTATACAGAAGAGTGGAGAGAAGTAGTGTTTGATGAGATGGTTAAGTTTCCTAAGAATGTTTATATGTTTCTGACAAAGAGACCCAAGATGTGTGCTTTTGATGGGACATATGTGCCTAAACTTTGGGCTGGTGTTTCTGTTACTGGTCCTGGGGATACAAAAAGAATACAGGAGATTCAGAGAGTATGTAAAGCTCCGAAATATTGGGTAACTATTGAACCTCTCCTTGCAGACCCAACACCAACTCTTAATCTGTCTGGTATTTCATGGATAGTTATTGGTGCTGAAACTGGAAATAGGTCTGGTAAAGTGGTACCACAAAAAGACTGGGTTGTTGGTATCTTAGAAAAGGCTAGAGAGAAGAAAATTCCTGTTTGTATGAAAGAAGGTCTCTTAGATATTGTTGGTCCTGACCTATGGTGCCAAGAACTTCCTAAAGATTTTAACCAATGAAGTACTTTATTTATGACAGGACCGAGAAAAAACTTGTAGGAAATCTTGGTGGGTATACTACTAGAAAGGGTGCTCTTGATGCAACACATAATTATGAACTATCATATCCGGCTCATCAATATGTTCGTAGGGTCCTTAGGTGCGAGCCTGGAGAGAATTACAGAAACAACCTATTTCAATACTTAGAGGATAGATATGAAGTTATAGAGGCCTCCGAAATTTCTGTTCTCTCTTCTTCTGGTACTATTTATACACAGAAGTTGCTATGACTAGAAAAGAGGAGTTCTTCTTTATGGTATATAATGACCTCTTAGATGATGATTTTTGCGTTCTTCTAGATACTATTTCCTTATTTATGAAAGACAGTGGGAAAGAAAAAGATTAGTTCTTGTTCTAGATGTAGATATATAGATGAAAACAACTATTGTAGGGTAGGCCGAGGTTGGCGGTATATAAAAAATCCAGAAACCTCAACTTGTGAAGACCAATATCCACTTCTGCCTTCAAGATGTGGTAGGTGTTATTGGTTTTCTATGGTAGATGGAAAAAGGGATACCTCATACTGTTTTCTTTGGAGAAGTTTTTATAATTTCTATGATAAATGCCCAGAATTTAGGGAAGAAGAAAGTAAAGACTTAAGACCAAATCCAGACACACCACCATCAAAATTATGGCAACTGTAAAAGAAGAAATTTTAGAAAAATGTAAACTTATTTTACATTCTACCCCTATCGGAACGCCTGTAACCAATGACGCCTATGATTTTCTTATGGGAGTTGTATTTCCGCTTCATAAAGAGTGGAAAGCAAAGCTAAGAGGAAGAAGCGTTAAGCTTATTATTACAAAAAGAAACGATTATGGAAGTCCTTACTTTTCTATGCTTATGGATGATGATACTTTTGAAAATATTGGAATCTATGAATGTATAAATAGAAAAGGATTAAAGGAAGACATAGTTAGTGCAGCTTGGAATGCAGCAAAAGATATAGAGCTTCCACCACTAGAGGGAAGAAAAAAGAAAAGACCAGATTTTCAAAGTATAGTAAAAAGATGGACTGAAACTATTATGGGTGAAGAATATGGAATTGGAAAATATCTTACTTCTGATTCTGGAGGTAATATATTCTTCGACAATCAGGACCTTATAAATAGCTTCAGGTCCTATTATGTACAATATGGATAATGAATTAAAAGTTATAATTACAGGACCTACAGATTTTGAAGATTATGAATTACTAAAGGGAGTTTGTAATAAGCTTCTTGAGGATAGAATAAGGGAAGGGTATAAAATAACGATTCTTTCTGGTCATTCTAAAGGAGCTGATATTCTGGGCGAAAGGTATGCTGATGAGTGTGGGTTTGAAAAGAAATTATTCGAACCTAAAGAGAGACATGGAAGTAAGGCTAATTCAATCAGAAATACTAAGATGATTGAAGAAGCTAATGCATTAATAGTGTTTACAAAGAAAGATTCTCAGGGAATACAGCGCCTAATAAAACATGCCACAGACAAACACCTTATAGTAAGAGAAATTACAGAAGAACAACAAAGTTTATTGAAAAATGCGTATGATAGCCTTAATTAAAAAATTTATCAAAAAGCCAGTAGTAATTGAAGCTTTTGAGTGGGACGGAAAATCTGAAACCCTCGATAGCCCAGATATTAAACTATTTATGGCTAACAATCCTCACTTTAGGGGAGAACAGGGCTCAGTCTTTATTCATACCTTAGATGGGGTTATGGAAGCAAGGCCTGGAGATTTTATAGTCAAAGGAATCAAAGGAGATATCTATCCATGTAAAGCTGATGTATTTTGGAAGACTTATGAAGAGATATTGCCAGAAAAAGAAAGGGTTAAGGAGAAACTCGAAAAGAAAGACGATGATCCCGCCCCTGACAAAACCCCAGCTCCTGAGAAAAAAGAAAAGAAGATATCCTCTGGCATTCCTGACAGATTTAAGTCTGATATTGAAGCCCTTGTAGAAAGAACAGGTTCATTGGAAGAACTTAATGGTGAAGTCCTTGAAATCGACCTTCAAGAGCTCAATAAAATTTGTCCTAGAGTTTTTGTAAAGACTAAATCATATATGGGCCTAATTGGATACCTGAAGAAGGCCTATAATATTGAGCTTAAGATTACCAGTCAAAGGTCTAGGTAAGATGGGAAGATTTAGAAGACGGCCAAAAGAAATTGAGGCTATAAAATGGGATGGAACGAATCTTAAGGAGGTATTTGACTTCTTTGATTCACATCATCCAAAATTCAATGAGTGGTTCCCTACCTGGCAAGATTTTGAAAATCGTGTAAGAGAAGATAACTGGGATTTTAAAATTTTTGGCCCTGGTGAGGAAGTTCAACATGTATTTCCAGGTTCTTATATCATCAAGTGGGGACCTGATGCATATTCGGCTGTAAATGGATTATATTTTGAGAGTGAGTATGAAGAGATTTATAGAGAGGATTAAGTTCCTCTCTTTATTTTCCTTACTAATGATAGAAAAGAATGAAAATTTATTATTGGTGAAATGGATAGATTTAGATACGTATTTTGTTATAGCAGAAATGAATTTGAGGCCATCTGTAAGGAGAGGGGTTGGGATGATAATAATATTCCTTCTGATAAAGCATTTATTTCGATTTGTGGAACTGAAGATGTATGTAGCCAGATCATAAGAGAACCAGAACCACACTATTTTAGTGAGGGCCATAAAGAAGTTCTCAACTTAAACTTTGATGATATTCCTTGTCTAGAGGAATTCATTGATGACAAGGGACTGTATATTGCTTGGGGGATTAATAGAGCTCAGGCAGAACAGGTAGTAAGATTTATTGATGAAAATATTTATACAAAAGATATTCTAGTTCATTGTAGAGCTGGACAATCAAGAAGCCAGGCAGTAGTATCCTATATTCTATGGTTATATGGGTCAGTGAATATTTTTGATGAGATAGTATATAGAAAAGATAATCCGCCCATATATCCAAACCAGTTTGTTTTGCAGGAATTGAAGACTGCTGCTAGAAGACTGGGAATGGATGTAAAAATTAGTTTTCAGTATAATGGATATCCTGTAGAAAGTCTTACTACCATAGTCGAAGAAGGCGGAAAGATGTTTTTTCGTATCAAAGTCAAAGATCATCCAGAATATATATTCAATCCAAAAAATAGAGAGTGGATTTTTAGGGACGGTGAGAAAGAGCGCCGTATGGATGATTGGGAATTTTGGCTCAATTTTAAGTAAGCCCTGAATTCCTTATAGGTGTAAAAACTTCTTCATCAAATTTTATACTAAATATGAAAGAAGCGATTAAAACCTATAACCTTAACGAAACAATGAATAACAAACCATTAGAGATAAATATGGAGAACAAAATTAATGATCAGAAACAGACCAAGAAGTCGGTCTGGAAGAAGGCGGTGGGCGTAGTCGCTCTCCTCGCCGTTGGTGTTGTGGGTACGCTCTTTGCTACCAATCACAACAACATTAGAACCAATACGCTGAATGCTGTCAAGAAGCTCCTTCCTAAGGGAAGCGAGACTCCTTCCGTGGACGTTCCTAAGTCTGAGCCTGCTCAGGCCGCGGAATACACGACGAAACAGCAGAATCAGTACAATTCCTATCGCCGGAACGGTTACAACAACCGTCGGCCTCAGTGGAATAACTAAAGAGAATAACAAGATGAAACCGAAAACGTTCCTTACGTTAATGATTATCGGTGCTGCGTCATTCTTTGGAGGCGGATATGCCCAGGAAGAATATGGCACCTACGATAAGGCAAAATATTTGCTGAAGAAAGGTAAGAAAAAAGCCAAAGATCTCTTGAGTTCTGCGAAAGCAAAGCTTGAAGAGCTCGGAAACAAGGCAAAGGATGAGGTTGAAGAGGCTACTGAAAAAGTGGCTGAAGAAACCAAGTCTGAAGAGTAGGAAAGTCTTCATCTCTTTATATGTGTGGGAAGAGTGTTTAGTATAAAAACTAGGCACTCTTCTTGTTTATTCTTGTGTCGTAAAACTTGTTCTGATTAATTTATCTCTGTACCGCGAGGGGCTGGGAAACTGGCCCCAGGTACTAAAAAGATGTGACGGCATCTATAAATAGTACGTTAGGCCGTCAGCGACAAGAAAAACTAAAAACCTTATTCAAGTGTATAACAAAATTTATTATTTAAAGAAAGAATTCAATGAAAACAACGCAAGAAAAAATTAACAGGGGTTACGCCGCCCTTAGTCTCTTTAAGAAGATTATGATGTGGGGCATTACCCTTACTGTAGGGTCAGCTGCGGGTGCAATGGCTGTTTCATTCCGCATCGACCATTTGAAAAACAAACAGCCAAAAGAAAATAAGTAAAATGGACTTACTAGGAATTGGAAAGTTCTTTGGGGGTTGCCGTACCAATGATTATGGCAGTAACTCCAGGTCGTTTTCTACCGTAAATTCTACGGCAGATTACATCGTTGAAAAAATGAAGCAAACCGCCCTTCTGGTTGGAGGTAGCGTGATTGCAGTAGTCTCTGTTGTGGGATTATTCTTCCCGAATTCCAACATTAAGAATGGAAACAACAGAAAGCCTCAGTATCGCGACAATCGCGAAAACAGGGGTTAATCTCTAAAAAACCTAACCCTATTAATAACAAAGAGATGAAAACGGATGAAGAAAACAGCAGCATGAAAGTGCTGAAGTATGTGGGGATGGGAATTGTGGCGATTGCAGGATTCTTTCTTGCTCGCCGCGCATTTAAGAAAGAGCTTGAGAAAGTAGAGGAGGCCCAGGAAACGGCCAAAACCGAAATCAAAGATCTTGGTGCTAGTCCGGAGCGTGTACAGGAACAGGTAGTCGAGCACGAAGAGGAGTCTGAAAGAAATTTCACGAAAGCCCTCTATGCTGTGGCAAGTGATCCTGAGTCCAGCTTTGGAAAGTCTCAAACTATGTCTGATTTCATCATGAATGGTGAAGATGACGTAGACTATTCAGTGAATAAAGTAACTCTGGATGATTACTTCATCGATGACAGTCTTATAGATTCGAGAGACAAAATCATCCACGTAACCGAAGATAAAATTGGCGGGAATAGATATTTCAAGGTTCTCCTTGGAATTCCCGAATATACCAATGATTCTGGCAATTATAACAAACTGAGAATTCAGGATGTTCTGAGGTCCATGAACAACGCCGGAGACTATATTCGGCACAAAATCATCGGATCTAAATATCCCGAACCTAACTTCAAGTGGAAGAAGGTTGTTGCCGTCTTGGAATATGAATACTCTTGTGTAGAGAATGACACTAGGCATCTCAAATTCCTTGAGATTCCGAATTGGATTCTCAATAAGATGTATGACAATCCAAACGAGACCCTCAACAAGGCTGTGCGTCTTTATGAGGATTGGGATAAGCCGGACATGGTTTATGAAATCAAAGAAAAAATCGGCGGTAAGATTTATGAGAAGCTCCTTGAGGATGCTAAAAGTAAAGAAGCCGACGAAGATGGCGGAACTGTTATTCCCGAGTCGATTTCTGAAAGAAGAATATGTCTCATGTATTCTATGATCTTTCAGGCAGAAGACTTCCTAACAGGCACTTGTGAAATCGGCCTCTCTAAGGCCATCGAAATCCTGGAATATCTTCTGGGTAACGTCGAAGAAGGCAATGAAGCGAGCGCTTTCCGCATTGAGAGAAAGGGCAGAAGGGGCGACAATCCTGAAGCAATCCTGGACTCTCACAAATATGAGAGAGTTATCTTCCATGCTCCTAACAAGAGCGGAGTGTTTGACTCTCTGTCTAGATACTATCAGACAGACAACGAGGGGAATATCTCATATTACCACCTCAAGTCCAGTCCAGAGGAGACTAAGAATCCTGAACCAATGCGCGAGCCTACGGTTGAGGAGCTGCAGAATCTTCTGAATGCTTACAAATCCGAAAAGAAAGGAAAAAAGTAGCCTTGATAGGTAAAAAAAAGAATAGGATAGAAATTAATCTATCCTATTTTATTGTTCCGGTTTTAGTATAAACTGATTTTAGTATTTTAGTTCCTTTAGAGCCTTTATATACTACCATCTCAAATTTATCTAAAACGCCAATACTGAATCCAACATTAATTATTGTAATGTCGTCAATGGTTTTTGATTTACAATCACAATTTAGATCGTCATCATTTACAATAAGCATATTAACTACTCGTCTATCCATGATATTTCTGAAATTAAGTTTTTTGATGTTTCTTCTATTCTGATACCACTTCCATTGATTTCGTCTTTGGATCTTCTTTTATTTTCTTCATCTACTATGGAAAATTTATTTAGTTTATGAAGTCCAACAATACCCTCACCAATAGAACCATCAACCAGTGAGCATAAGAATGGGGTAGAATATTCTTTTCCTTTATTCTTTATATTTTGATACATCTTAGTAAAGATAATATAAATATTATTAAACTTTTCAAACATTTCATCTTCAGCATATGTCAAGATTATTTCAATTATTTTACGAAATATACAAATAATAGCATCAGCTTTTGTAATTTTTCGTTTTAGAAATTTTTTATATTCTCGCAATATTACTGGTTTATATAGAAAAATTATCTGTCTCCAGGTAGTATCATCTACCTCGTCATCTTTGGTTTCTTTAATATCTTTTAGAATTTCCCTAGTTTTATGAATGTAAGACACCATAACTCCGTAGTATCTTCCTTCTCTATCTAGGTACTTTTCTAAATCATTAATCAGAAATTCAAGGAGAGGAACAATTCCAATAAAGTATTGAAAATTAGGAATTGTTACGTTTGGGTTTATACGCTTATTTAGTTGTTGTTTCCATTCCATAATAATTTAGTTTTAATTCATATATAAGAGTTAAAAGGCGACTTAAGAGCAAATCAATACCTTATATATGATATGCTACAAAATAAGTTAATAGAAAAGACAATAGAAAAGTATTCCAAACTTAAAGGGTTTGATGTAGAATTTAATAAATTAAAGGCAGATCTGGTAAATTTTTGTGTAAATTATATAAAAGATCTTTATCCACAGGAGGTCTTTGACTATAAAACCAGAGGTTATGTAAAGAAACAAGATGATATATACTTCTGGAGTCACAGCTGTGTTGATGGAATTTCTAATGAAGAATTTACAAATGCATATGAGTTCTTTGACATATCTAAGATTCCATTATCTATGTTTGATTTACCATTTCTTTGTGATTCTTATTGTTTTAATAATTATAAGGATGACTATAGAAGTAAATTCAGAGAAAATTTTTCTGATTTTATAAAAGGATTTGAAGAGAGATATATTGAGATGGTTAAGTATGCTACAAAGTGTGCTAAATCTCTCAGAATTTTAAAGAAAATCTTAAAGCATCCTGAAGCTACATTGACTTCGATAAAAAATAACTATAGCGAACTATATACTTTAATTAAATCATAATGGAACTAGATAAAACTTTAGCTAATAAATCACTTACTAGATACGATTCCTATAGACTACTTGAATCACTAAAAAGTAAAGAAAGGTCTAAGGAATCTTATAGTAAACTAGATGAAATAAAACTTACGATTTCTAATGTTATTACTGAATCATTAGAGCTATTTATTAATAAAGATCTTCTAGAAGTATATAGAAAATACCCAATTCCATTCTATAGTGCAGAAAAGATTTATATAGACCTAAATAGTCTAGATATAATCTCTGAAGATAGCTCTTATTATACTGAAGATAAAGATCCATCAGTGCAAGTTATGCCTAGATTTTCTATCTCACTAGAGTCTGGATATCCGCGTGCAGGATTTGGTTCGATGATTTTAACAAAGTCTGAGCTTGAAAAATTTCCAGAATCAAAATTAGAGCTTTTAAAATCATTAGTCTCAGAGTGGGCTCATCTTGAATGGCAGTATCGAAAAAACATATCGGATATAAGTATTCAGCTTGACTCTATTAAGACTATTGGAAGGTTATATAGAGTTAATGAAGACTGGTATTGCGAATATTTAAAAATATTTTATCCAGAACGTCTTTCAGCACCTGATATTGATAGCGTAGAGCGTAATCTAGATAATTTAAAAGAGTTTACAGATTTAATTAACAGTTCAAAAATAGTCTTAGGATTATGAAGTTTAAAATAGGAAATATTGTAAGAATTAAGCATAATTACGGATACGAAGAAGCAGTCGTAGAAGAAAACAACAGAGAATCTTTGGAAAATTCTGCTTCTGGTCTTCCTCTATCTATTGATGCCTTAGAAAAATATTTTGGATTCACTTCTTCGGTATTTTCTGATAGAACTGAAATACTGAAGGATATAGATAAATATTTAATTAGATACTATCCTGACTTAGACCAGACAGGAAAATTTAATATTGTCATAGAGAGTGAAGAAAGGGGCGTGATTGCTGCTATTTATGTCCCTTATATTCACCAATTGCAAAATATATTTTACTGGGCTACTGGACTTGTCTTGCAATGAAGTGGTATTCTTGGAGTTTTTGGAGTTCCGGAGAGAAGATAAGGAACGTATTTTATAATTTTGGATATGATGTTTTGTCTGCTCGAAACTATCTGAAAAAAGAATTTGGGTACAGGAATGGGTCGGAAATAATAGAAGACCTGGGCGTTAAGAGGAGTTTTCTTGATTATCAGCTGGTATTTAAAGAGTCAGAGGTACCAGAATTAAATAGAAGACTGTCACTTCTTTTGGAATTAATTAAAGCTACATCACGTAAAGATGCATATTGGCTGAAGAGTTCCTATGCTTTTGAACATACTATAGACCCAGGACAGTATCATATAAAGTATACTGTGGCTAGATTTGGAATGAAGTATAGATTTAGAGAGATTATAGAAGAAATTTTAAAATTAGATACAGTGATATGAGAAAGAAGATTTTAATTATTTATCATAGGATTGATTATGACGGATTATGTTCAATGGCAATAACTAAATCCGCACTAATCAAGTTATATGAAGGAGATGCTTTTATTGAGATTTTTGGATTTAATTATGGAGACAATGCTTTAGATATTGATTCTATTCTTCAGTCTAATGATGAAATTTACTTAGTTGACATATCTCTTTCTCCGGCCGATATGATAAAGCTCGCACAATCAGGCAAAGCAGTATGGATAGATCACCATATAACTCAGATTCAAGAATCTGAAAATTATGGTTATTCTGGGTTGCCTGGGCTCCGAGCTAATGGAACGGCCGCCTGTGAATTATGCTGGAACTTCTTTTATCCAGGTCAAGAAGTGCCCCTGGGAGTTCTATATATGTCTCATTATGATACTTGGAGACATGATGTATATTCTTGGGAAAATGAAATTCTGCCCTATCAATACGGACTTAGAACTGAATTTTCTCTTAATGCAGTAAAGTTCTATAGCCATTTTGAAAGTATCCTAAGAGAGACAGACAAGTATATAAGCACTGGAGCTAGTATCTTAAAGTATCTGAATGGTGCTTGGAAGGGGAGTGTTAAGGGATATGCATTTGATGTTACAATTGCAGGTAAATATAAAGGGATTTGTCTCTTAACTTGTACCTTTGGATCTTCTCAGTTTGACAGTGTTAAGGACCAGTATGATGCTTATGTATGTGTCAATAGAAAAGGACCGGATGTATACAATATGTCTATCTACGTCAATGAAAGATGTGATTTCAATGCAGGAGAGTTTATGAAAATAGGATACTCTGGGGGAGGACATAGCGCGGCAGCTGGCGGAAAACTAAGTCTTGCCCAATTTATTCACCTAGTTCATGGTTGCAAAATAGACTAAGCCCTCAAATTCTTATATATGATGAAGAAAGAAAATATAAGAGAATGTTGATAGAAAAGAAGAGATAATATATGAATCCTAGAAAGTTTGCGGCTTACCACATTTATTACTTCTAAAATAATAATGGTATTATCATAGTGTTGATTTCCGCTTACTTTCTTTTTTTATTCCTCCCTATATCCCCTCAAAGTCTTATATATGTAAGTTAATAATAATGTTCCATTTGACTTTTTTGTTAGAATAAAGGGTTGTTGTGATAATACCCCTTTATTTTTTTTTTCGTCTGAGTTCTCCCTAAAGCCTTATTAATGAACTAAAACAATTTTTTTATGGGAAAGTATTTAAGAGAATGTTTGGAGAGGGCAAAAGAGAGTGTTGTCCTTCTTCCATTCATCATTCTCCCGTTCTTGTGCTTATTAGTAACGGGAAAACCTGAAAAAGAGATGTCGCCAGTAGATACGACGACAATTATCCTTCCTACAGTGGAAGATGTAGAACAAGAAGAAGAGGATACTAAGTTCCTTTATGTACGAGGGACCGTATATAATCCGACTGTAGCCCAATGTGGAGATAATCCTGGGGTAACGGCGGACGGAAAGGAAATTAATCATAAACATCTGGAGTCTGGCAAACTTAGGTGGTGTGCTGTATCAAAAGACCTCCTTAAGCACGTAAGCTATGGGGACAGAATATATGTACATCATTCCGACAAGAAAATTGCCGGAGTATGGGAAGTTCATGACCTCTGTGGTATAAGAAACACAGTCGATTTCCTTCGTCCCTGGCCTGATACCCTTGGGCTATGGAAAAATTTAAAAATAGAAATATTAAAAGAGGACTAAACATCCTCTTCTTTTTTCCTTATATATGATGAAATTGATACAATTACAAGATTTTGTAAAATATAGTGACGAGGATATAAAAACTCGGGTGATTGATTCTGGCATATCTAGTAAAATACGAGATATATATAATAAAAGGATAAAATACAGTGATGATACTATTCACTGTATAATACTTAGATATCTAGGAATTCCGCCTAGGCCTGTATATTATCAAGGAAAACTGAATAAAAAGAAAGCCTATCAACCGTATAATATAGTAGCTGCAATTAAGGGGAATAGACTTGATAATAATTCTTTTTTAATTGGATTTTATAGACTTAAATTTGGCGGAATATCACTAGTACTTGAAATTATATTTGAACTAGATGGAAATACAAATACAGCAAAAAACATCGAAATCTATAGAGACGATTGGTCTCCCACTCAGGAAGATATACAACATGTCTACTAAAGAAATAAAGGCATATGTTGATTCCAGACATATTCTTTTTAGTTTTGGTCGTTCAAATTTTTATAGATATCGGCCCGGTGGAATTCTAAAAAAGGCACATTTTCATAGAATTTGTTATATTGAGATTAAAAATTTAATATGTTGTGCCACCCATTCATTCTATACTGCAGACGAATTCAGTTCCTATCTACGTGGAAGACTTATCTATTATTATGATGGAGGAGAGATTAAGCTTGAGAGGTATTTTAATGGGACTTGGTATCCTGTTGATAAGATAAAAGAGTTCTTCAATAATGTTGATAGCTAGATTTCTTAAGCTTTCCAGAGAAGAGTTAGTAGAATTCTTTTCTACTATTGATTGGGATACTTGTATAGATAAAAATGCAGACTTTGTATACAGATTTAGCGATCGTATAAAGGGGGACGTCCGTAGTAGGGCTGCTGGAATATATAAGAAAGGTCAAGCACCATTCAACGTTTCTGCGAAGAATTATGGGTATAATGTTGTTAGAATCTCTATTTTCGTCAGTAATTACCAATGCCTTTGCTGTTATATCGATTATAATTACGTAAAAGCTCAGATAAGAAGGATTATTGATTTTTCTAAAGAGAGGCCAGTGTGGATTAATAATTTAAATGAAATAGACTGGTCTTTTTGGTCAGAAGAAAATTTATTGTAATTCCTTATTACTGATATGATATTGAATTTAATAATTTTAATAAGCGTTAGTCTTATATGTTGTGGTATTGCTATAGTAATAATCTCTACGAAAAAAGTAGACGTTATTATAAATAAAGCAATATATGAAGGATATCTAGCGTCCCCTATAGTGTTACAACCAAGAAAAGTTAAGTCAAGTGAGAATATAATAGTTCGACAAGACCTAACTCTCTGTACACTAGATAAAGAATACCTTAGGAATCCACCAATGAGAGGAAAACCTAAAGAGAAGGACAAACATAAAAGTTATGTATTTGAAAAGTATCTTTTTAGTATAGATGAGGATGTATCAAAGTCTGAACTTCTTATTGTAAAGCCACTAATCTATAAAGAGACGGATATGAGCCTTAAATTTGGTGTTGGTGTAGAATTGATAGTCCGCGATAGAACTAATTTTTACATAGCTACTATCACAAAACAACAAGAAGTCGAGGACCATTGGGATTCACCTCTATCTGAACAAGTAATTTCAGCTAAAATAGGGACAAAAGAATACAATATAAATGTTATACAAATAATAGAAACTGTGGAGAAGCAATATGGAGACTACTACTATGAATGAATATGTTCTGACAGTAGTAAGGCCAGAGTTTCCTATATATTTTAAAAAGGGATTCTTTGGTGGGAAAATGGTTTCGACTATTGTACTGCTTGATGACCCCTTTGATTGTCTTGAAAATTATAGAGTTTTTGAATATAGCTCAAAATATATAAAAAAGCCAGGTACGATTAGATGGATAGAAACTGAGCCAGAAATATCAAGTGTCGTAGCTGTAGATTTGATTGGATGTAAAGTTCTATCAAAAATAAAAGTAAGCGATAAAGTATATAAAGAGCTTGTAAAATATTGGGAAGATGAGCATAACCAGAATTTATACTGATAATATCTGCAGCTATAGTCTAGGCTGGGAGCATACGGTAGACTTTAGAATTACAGATAAAGTAACTTTTGCAGACCCCGGTAAAGTACTGGACATTAGAGAAATTATGGTAGAGGTCTTTCCAGAAATTTTAATAAGTAGACCTAAGTTTACACGCTTTTCTGATGATGAAGTATCTGTAGTAATTATCGAGTCAGGTATTGGAAATTTTTGCAGAACGATAGACCCAGAAGGAAATATTATCGTAGACGAATTTACTGGTGGTAGGTTTGAGACAGAAGGAGCTAAATTCCATATAATTCAGGATTTTTGGAATGAATTAATCTCACATACTTACTCACTAGAAGATGTAGTGTTTCCAGGAAATTGCTATGATTGTGTAAAATTATTTAACTCAGTGATTCCTAGTATATTTAGTGAATGTACTGAGGTATATCCGAATGGGTCTGTAAAACAACGTGGGCAAGTTTTTGAAAGATATGAGATGGGAGGAGGATATAACCAAGTCTTAAAAATCCTGTACCTTCTCAATAAAGCAAAAAATGAAGAAGGTAGTCTAGTATATCTAAAGTACTGGTATAATCATCTTCATGTTAACCTGAGAAAATGGTTTTGGGAAAATATCTTTACTAAACTCAATAAATATGATCTTAAGGGTAAAATCATTATAGATAAATTGGATGATGTTTAAATCTCAAATTCAATTGACAGAAAAACTAACCCTTGAGGATGTTAAAAATTCTGTTCTTATATTTATGGATACACGATTTCCTAAGAATGTATCCCTTTATAATGAGATCTATTATGAAGGTCCATACAAGGATGAAAAATTTTGTTATATTTCTGAGGAAGATGTAGTATGGTTAGTGAAAGAAATTTGTAAAAATATTATAGACTCGAGAAGTAGACTCTTTAGCCCTTCTGGATATTGGATTAAGTATTTACAGATATATAGAGTAAGTCGAAGGTGTTTTACTATTCTAGACAGGCATAATGACCCAATTTTTGATATTTCTAGCCTCGGAGTAGACCCAAAAAATATGCCGTCTAGAAAGGCCTGAATGCCTTATATATGATAAAATAAATAGCTTAGTTGGTTAGAGCGCTAGATAATATCTAGAGACGTAGGTTCGAGTCCTATTTTAGATTATCAAATTATACCATTTCAACACGGTATAATAAAACTTTTCAAGAATAACAATACAAAAAAAATAATGTTTAACCGGCCCCTCACGGGGCCACAAACCGGAAATCTATGAACAAGATCGTTACTGTCGCCCTTGCGGCGACCGGCCTCGGCCTCATCGGC
>AUXO010301272.1_pt1 | contig 15893 bp, 12 predicted proteins | sample 768731 | NCBI WGS metagenome assembly AUXO01 (sample SAMN02715735, study PRJNA202380) | gut metagenome | biome: sheep rumen | host: Ovis aries | place: New Zealand: Palmerston North
TTTGGATATGAGTCAAAAGAGATGTTCAAGAAAAACAGTCAGAAGATACGTCGGAATCTAACAATGGGGATCAATCTCTATGACTTGCTGCGGCCTATGAAGTCTTCATTCGAAAAAGGCATGTTTGATGTTTCGTTCCTTGCTATTCCATTTTGCATTGCGATCGAACAAAGCATGCAGGAGAACTATTTCAAAGGGCTTCAGTATCACTTCCCGGATATTCAGATAAGGACCAATGGTCTACAGCCTCTCAGGGAAGTAAAACAAAACGAAGTCACACTTGGTGCATTCGACTATGTGATTGGAAGTAAAACAGCGGAACTCGGAGAGATCATGAAACGCAGTGAACGGAGGGAATGCACCGAAGTCTGGTGGGAGGAATACGCCCGTAAACTTGAGCAATGCAAAGATGAACGCAATAATTGCTGCCATACAAAATTCTTTGGGTGGAACAAGTTAGAGAAACTTCTGGATATCTTATTTAGAAACGTAGACAGCCAGGATGTTAAAGGGCTGTTTTGTGAGGCAGATGCAGGACGAATCCTGAATAAAGTTGAAACCATCTGATGGAAAAAAGCCAGAACTCTCTTTTGGGGCTTAAAACAGCTACATGAAAATTAGATTTACTTCAGATCATTAACCACTGGTTAATGATCTGAAGTGTCAATTGTTAACATAATAGCTGCGCAACTCTTCAATCAGAAAACTCTTCTTTATAAGCAGAATACACTTATAAGATTGTAAAAACTATGATAGATATTATTGAGTGTTTAAAAAAGAGTATAACGTGTCCTATATATTCCGCCGAGGATTCGTAGATCGAGGAAATAATCGCCGAACCAACACTTTCATGTATAGCCCTCATTTTACGCAAAACATAGCAAGCGCTTTAATCTTTGATCCATCTTGAATATGACTTCTCCTGTCATAATAAAAACCTCAGCGTTTCGTTAGTAATTCTTATGCTCATTTAGAATCCGAATATCCCTCGTAGTAAAGGGTTTTCTTCGCTTCTCCCTGACGATATAAACGTAACTATTAAGTTAGCCAAAGAATGATCGCAAGCCATATTACGTTTGGTATGCACGATATTGCTTTGGTACTAATATTGTTTTGCATTTTGTTATCATTTTGTTTTTTAGTAACCGATGCGGATATAATAGCCCAAACAATAAAAACAATCCATCCGGCCAAAAAAATCATGATTACGGTATGGACTGCATTCGCCATTCCAGAAGCAGTGATTCTTACAATAACAAGAAAAATCAGAGAAAATATAAAGGTAATATTTGTATATTTTTTTATTATCTGAGGATTCACGTCATCTGTCTCTTTTGCTGATCCCCAAATATACATCCATTCGAGAAGCAAGGAGATGATGCCGACTATTATTCCAACAGCGAACAATACCGTTCTCAAATAAATCAGAGCAAATATAATTACCGTTGCAATTATCAAATTACGCTTCTTTTTGTCTATCAAAACCCCATTGTGAAGGAGAATCTCCTCTTCATAAACACGTTGTGATATTTCTGAAGGCATATGTTGTCCGCAATTAGGACAGTATCTATTGCTTATAGAATTAACATGTCCGCAATCGCAAGTCCATGTAGTTGTTATTGATAGTTGACTACTCATCATCATGTGTCTCCGAAATATTATTTTCTTTTTGCGATTTGTTTTTCTCTTCCTGCTCCGTTTCCGGTTACGTTTCTGCTTCTGCGAAATCCTCTTCCAGATAAAGTTTAAAAGAGCCAACGCTGTTGTAAAGATATTCGAATAAATGATCCTCGCGGACTATGGTTCCATCGAAGGAGATGCCGTGTTGTTTTAGGTAGGCGGCGTCTGTTTTTGAAATAGAAAGAGGAATCACAACATGTTTTCCATAGCTTCCTTTCTTTCTGGATTTAATATTCATCTTTTCGATCGATTTATAGCCTCGCAATGCAATCATAGGAAATTTCATTCCTTTGTAACGCGTTAAATACGCCCATCTATAAAAAATCTGTGATGTTCTAAGTTCTTCAATGGAGCGGATGGTATCACCTTCATTCAGAATATCCAAATGTTTATATTCTTTAATACGCTCATTTATTTCCTTTTTAAGTTCTTCATCCTGTTCTACAGATTCTTGTGGAACAATACCGTCATATCTTTCCTCAAGTACCGGATACATGTAGTCAGTCCTCTCCTCAAGATAGCCGGGTATAACAGTACCTGTTACTGCTTCCACCTGAAATCGACGAGGAGTCAAATACATCACATGATTTTCCAGCTTATCTGATTCATTTTCTTTAAGCGTCTGCCAGCCTATTTCTGTTATTTCTCCGGTGTCACTGTCAATATGATTATAAACAAAAATCTCGTTATTCAGAGCTCTCTCAATCATTACTCGCTTCATCCCGGAAAGAGATGCCAGAGTCTCCGCATCCCGAAATCCCACCTCGTACAAGCGGAGAACAAGCAATTCCAAAGCATCATAATCTTCTATGATATGTTCTCTAACCATAGCTTCAGCCATAGCGATCGGACATAAGAAAGAGTGAAAAAATTCCAGTTCTAAATCAGAACTTTCATTTTCTTTTAAAAACAATTCCAAAGCCTCATCCCTTATTCTAGCCATTGTTACACACCTCGATTGATAATATCATCGGTAAAAAGCAACTCGCCGTCTCCGTTAGAAACGTGCTGCAGCAACAGCCGAATGAATCTGGCAAACTTTCTTTCACAAACAGCGTCGCATTCGCTGCATTGCAAAATCTCCTGTGAACCGATTTCCTTAGGCTCGAACTCTTTACTGCAATTCGTCTCATTAATGTTATCTTGACGTTGTGTGTACATACAACCTGCAAGATAATCCACATCACCGACGACGATCAACTGCTGCTGTGCCCTAGTGAAAGCAACGTTAAGCCGTCGGAGTTCTTTCATAAAGCCGACACGAGCTTTGTATGGCGGCTTTGTTTTACTGCTCCTCGTGAGGCTATATATGATCAATGGGCGCTCTTGTCCCTGGAAGCTGTCCAGAGAAGCAACCATTCCCCACAGCTGCTCTTGAGAAATCTCCGGTATCCTTTTGGCTATATGCTCCCGTATAAGGTGTACCTGAGCCCCGTAAGCAGAGATAATTCCCATTTTGTGTTCGATAGATGCAATATACTCGTCGCGGCTTTCCTCCGACTGACTGCTAATGACTTTTGCAACTATTTCAGCAACGATGGAAGCCTCATGTTTGTTCATATATCCCATTCCGTTAAGCGGCCGCATTTCATAACGATACTTATCTTTACCGGTTGACAAGACTATTAACGGTCGCTCTGTGCCAGGGAGCAAAGGCTTATATCTGTTCATGTCATAGCTTGAATAGTAATTGCCTTCATAAAACCATTCTGAGATGACTGAGGAAATATTGCCGGGCATGCGGAACTGACGGTTTAGATTAACCAGTTTCTTATTATCGGAAACCGCCGAGCGTATCATTCTTTCTGTATCGGCAAGGTCATATTCTCGAGTGCCGCTTACCGGGTCATATTCGGGAATTGCTGGTTTAAGAAGGTTTTCTCGTGCGTCGTCACTTGGATCTTTTTTAATATACCTTTGCCGCATTGATTCAAACAGATATTCAAAGAAACTCATTTCCAGAAGTTTAGTGTCTATCTCCTCAGCCTTGCAAGCAGCAATAACTTCCTGATCGGCTAAAGGCGGAATTTGTTTGTAATCCCCCAGGAGCAGGTTTTTCGGAGCTCTGCTCATAGGTATCAGGGCATTGTGTATCTGAATCTGTCCGGACTCATCAACTATGGTTACGTCAAATTTCACACCAGCAAAATCTCTGTTGGAATTAATTCCAATGCAGGTGGCGCCAACAATCTGACACGTTTCAAGAAGCGCAGTCTGCATGATATCGTTTCTATCATTATTGACGATATCATTCCACGCTTGTGTTGCTTTGATTACCTTCTTTGCTTTTTCTGCAATTTCATACAAGGAGATCAGCTCAGAGGACGCCTTTTTCATGTTCTCAGTTAGGTTATTTCCGTAGTTAACAGGAGTATAAAAATGGCTTAATGGACTGACAAAAATCGGGCAGCTTGCCGCAAGAAGACGGCTTTGAGCCGCTGCTGCATTGAAAGCAGTATTATAACGGAGGATAAACTCTTTGTCCCGCAGATGTTTTATCCGTCCCTTTAACTCTAAAACCATAGAATTATATTGAAGGGCAAGATCATTATGGCGAGCTAGCAACTCGTTGTATTTGACATTCAAAGCATTAATTTCTTCCGCGGCAAGAGTAGCATACCTTTTGCGGAACCACTTAACAAAAAAGTTTTTCTTGCTGTACTCTTCGAGAAAGATCTCTTTTCGTGCACGAGATGCTTTCGTATCCCTAATAGTTTGAGCATTGGAAAAGATCTCCGTATTTAGTTTTGTCAGTTGATTTAAATTATCCCTGATCGGTTTTAAAGCATCAAATAACTCGTTGTAATGGACAGTAGCCGTCTTATATAAATCCTGATATTTCTTTAGTGAATTACCATATTGGATAATTGTATTCCAGTCAGAGGACAGCTCTTTTTCAACACGATCCTGATTCGTATTGAAATGCTTCTGCATGGATTCTATTTTATACTGCGGAAGAAACTCCTTACAGTCCTCCTGTACGTTGGCTTCATTGCCAAGGCGGACAATTTCACCTTTATCTTTAAAACGGGCAAGAACATTATCCACGGCAGAGTTGTTCTGGGATGAGATAAGAACCCGCATTCCGTGCTTTATAAAATATTCTACCCAGTAATTAATAACTGTGGTTTTTCCAGTGCCGGGCGGTCCGAGAACAAGCAGAACATCCTTGGTTAGGATTCCTTTAATGATAGCTTCCAGCTGCATCTGGTTTGGCGGATATTTTTCTGATAGCTTTTCCAGAATATAATCTTTGAGATCATCCGGCGCATCCAGATATCCTTCTGTAGAAAAGTCAGAGAATGTTTTATACATGTATTTGGATTCGACCTTCATCCGTTCCAGCGCACCGATAACACGATTGCGAACTCGGGTTTGGGTGTCATTAACAGCCATTTTAATTTTTCCGGATTTCGGAAAATCTTCGTCATCGGACTGATGATAAAATTCGACATAAATGGCAGCACCTTCCGGAACATCAGTCTTGATATCGTCGATTTCACCGGTATATACGCCATGTTCACCGTGTTCTGTATCCATAATAGTGACTCGATCACCGATATTAAATATGTTTCTCTCTTCGTCTTCTTCCTGTATTACGATTGGATCCTTTGAGAAGAAAGTATATACATTGCCCTTATTGGTTTTTCGCTCAAATCTTTGCGCATAGAAAGTCAGACCCTCGCCCTGAGCCTGTTTGTATTTCTCTACCCAGTTTTCCTTTTCTGTGAAATCCTGAAATGGGCGCAGCACATTTCTCCGAAAACGTTCTGAAACAGTAATATTTTCCCGGACTGTTTCTACTTCGTCTTCGGAGGAGAAATAAGACTCCATTTGATCGATAAGTTCATTATATAATGAAGGTTCCATACTCCAGGAGCCATCTGAACTCTCAGGGCGAAGGATGCGTTTTCCGCCAACTGTACTAATTACATATACGCCCCCTGCAGGTATAATCGTAAAAATCTTCTCATTGTAGAGATCTTCCTTGCGTTCTTTTGCCTTATAACCTCTTAATATATCGGAAACAAAAAAATTGGCATTTTTATCTCGGCTTTCTGAAAACTGAAGCACAACTCTACCCAAAAACAGAGAGTATCTGCGAGTATGCTCCGAGCTCTTCAAATAAGATGTAATAACCAGTGTTTTTGTTCTCTGTAATGCCTCATAAACCTCTTGGGCAGTTTCTCCGTGTACCCTGCGATCGTTCAGGAAGAATATGATTTTCCCCCTGACTTCCTTGTAGTTTTTAGGGTGTATTTTCATGCTCTCTACAGCCCGTGTGCTGTGAGAAACTGGAATTTTATATGCAAATGGATTCGGCCGTTCAACAATATTGCTTCTAAAACGAAGTCTTTCCTGTTTTTTGAAAGTAGTGGATTCAAAAAATCCAGAGGATTGATTGTTCTCTCCGAAAGTCTCTTCATAATAATCGGAATCATAATCGGCATTATCCGAATCGTCATACTCGTTGTAATAATCGAACTCACAATCGATATCATCCCAATCGTCATCGTTGGCATCGAAATACTGATGGGACAGGCTATCTGCATTATCATTATCATGGAGATACCAGAGATATTCGGTTTCCAGTCGAATCTCCTTTTCGCGAGCGCAGTTTTCCTGATCACGAAGATACCAAGCGTGTTCGGGGTCTGATAGAGCATGAACATAATCATCGAAAGAAACTGTGCCCGGATTCTGATAATCATCATTTCCTGAAATTTTTTGTTCTTTGAAATCATTAAAAGACATTTCATCTATGAATTGTCCATCATGAAGGAGCCAGAGGTATTTTATCTCCGACTGGATTTCGTCATTCCTCACATTTTCTTCCTGATCATGAAGATACCAAGCATATTCCGTTTCCTGGCGAATTCTTATGGAATCTTCATTCGATATTTCGCCTTGAAGGGATTCCTCATCCGCAATTGAAGGGGCGGCACTTATCGAATCTTGTATTACTTCCTGCGCAGACAGATCCGACTCTGTGGCGAGCTCAGAGTCAAGTATAGGATGGAGACAATCTTCATTACGAGCGTATTGGTTCTGCAAATGTGTGTTTCTGTCGGATGTATTCATGGAAATCTCCATATATCAAATCTGAGTCAAATTATAAAGTATCTTCGGAAATGAACAGCTTAAAATCATCAGCTTTCTTTTTGATGACTTACATCCTCTCTTTCGGGATCATGTTGTAAAACCGGCTGTATGTTATAAAGTGTAATCTCCTCAGGAAGAGATACTGCTTTTTCGCACAATTCCTCATTCTGCCGTTTCAACAGTGACCATTCATAGTTATTAAATAAATCTCGCAGCATAATTGTTCACCTAAATTGTATTCGAATAAGTTCCGTTATCAGTTTGTCGTAGATGATTCTGTCAGCAGGCTTAAACGCAGTCATCTTTTTCAACGTTTCATTTAATTGATGACCTCCTTTAAGTGCCAGAATATCGGTGGTGAGTTCAGGACGTTTTGTCCATGCCTTCTCTCCGGATCTATATGTGTAGGCTGTTCCGATCAATGGAGGATCTCCGAGTAACAACTCATAAAAAATCTGGCCAATAGCAAATATATCAGTTTTCGATGTAATTCCTACAGAAGTGCCGCGCATTCCCTGCTGCTCGGGAGCCTGATAAGCAGGCGTCCCCACATTTCTGACGTAATTAACATTTGCACATCCGAAATCGATAATACAGGACCTCCATTTTTTGTGCTTTCTGTCAAATCGGACAAAAATATTATCCGGCTTAAGGTCTCTATGAACCAAAACAGGATATTTACGTGCGATATCTCGCATCACTTCACAGATAGAAATAATTATCTGCGTTCGCACAAAGAGGTCCTTTGATTCCAGCACATCCTTTTTGTTTCGATCTGCCCAGTTTCTAAGAGATTCTCCTGAAGCTTTCTTCATGATCAACACATGACGGGCTGCCGGCTTATCAGTCCAACTGTCACAAAATTTCGGAACTCCCTTGGTACATTCGTTTGCAAGCTTCAAGCTCTTTGCTTCTTCAACGGCAGTATGCAGAACAGATTGTTGAACCTTTCTGTCCGGGTAGCATTGATAATTCTGGATTTTCACAAACAAATTTCCAACTTCTTCATCTGTCGTTATCCCGCACCAAACTCCGCTTACTTCATTTTTGTATACGGGGCCTTTCACTTCATATTCTTTTCCGGTGTTTGGACTACGCAAGTTCATTCTCAAGAATCTCCTCAAACTCATCAAGAGAGTATATTTCATTTATCGAACTTTCAAAGATTACACGAAATGCCTCAATCAGATCATCTGATAATTCCGGTACGTCGTATAATGCATCCGTATCAATTTCTCCTGCGACCAACTCCGGCGCAATGCAGTAAATAATCACCTTTGCAATGGAGTAGAGGTCAACCTTTCCCCAATCGATATCCTGATCACTTTCTTTAAAATTCCTTAGTTCGCGTGGCAAGTAGATATTTCTTTTTAATATTCCTTGGATACTTGCAATCACCGTATATTCATAGTCAGTAACCTTTGCCGTCTCCATATTGACAAGGCCGGCCATGAAAGTATCCCCGTTAGGTGTTATTATTACACAACCCGGATGAATGTTCCGATGATGAATGCCTGCAGAAATTTTCCCCATCTCTTTAATCGTATTAATCAGATCAAGCCCGATTTGGACAGCTTGCTGACAACTAAACGGACGGGTTGGCTCTGAAAGCAGCCGGCTATCTGAGTAAACCATATAACCTATGTAATCTCTGTCGGAGTCTTCCGGACAAACATAAGGCGTTATAGTCTCCAGAATATAGCTTTTTCGACGTTTATCTCCTTTGATCCGGCTTTTTACAAGCTGATTTCTTTCATTAAGGGCTTGGCTGACCGGAGAATCGGTTGACCTTGGGAAGACCTGCCAAAATAAATAATCTCCCTCACCATTATGTACAAAGTAGTTATACTGTCCGTAGATGATCTCACTTTCTGATTTTTCCACTACTCGATCAATTTCATAGTCACCAAAAGGTATTTTCAATTCGTCGAAATGCGCACTTTCGAACCCGGCAAAAGATTCTTTCATGACATTGAATAATGCCAGTGCACTTTCTGATGCCAGCTTTACAGTTGTACTATTAATCGGCAGATAATCCTGCTTCTTTTTATAATACTCTGCGTTGTTTCGATTTTTACGAACAGTATGAGCGGCATCTCCGTTCTTAAACAATTTGTTATCAACGCATGTCTGAATCAATGTCACTAGATTTGCCTGTCCATCTTCCCGTAGCGTTTGTTTTGCCCCGTGTATTTTCAGCAGACCTTTGCAGAGTGTCATCAATGCATTTCTGGCGGCATCTAAAGCTAACCAGGGATTAATCATTATATTACGCTCAGATTCTTTACAGTAATCTAAAAGCCGCCTGGCTCCGCCATATTTCTCGGGAAATTCGATTCCATTGAAAATATCAAAGTTCATTTTTCATCACCATTATAACAGCATCTCTACTTGCTGATGCTAAACGCTAGTTCGTTTTCAATTTTATATTCCAGAATCTTTTTTACAGTAGTCAAAAACTCCTCCGTATGTACCGGAATCTGATATGTCTTTTCCTCATTGTTAACCTTAATCTTATAAGTAAAGTTGTCGGATGAAATTCCCTTTATTCTTATCGCTGCCACATCATGATAGGAAGTCTCATTTCCATGGATCGCAGGTCTTTTTCCCTTTGCCATCTCAATATTCAGAACAACAAAATATTGTTCCAAAATATTTGGCAGAATAAATGAAACGCTCTTTTTATAGTTCCGGGAGTAGCCGAAGAACCTTTCGTATATCTCACTATAAAGGTCTAACAGGCTACGTTCATGATTCGCATAATACTTGAAGTGATCTATCCAGTTCTTCTGTTCTGACTTTGTAGTAGCTTATGATTGGCTGTGTATGCATTACCTTAAAAAGCTGTGACAATGTTTTGTTAGCAAAAGTACCACGCTCCTTCGAGTACGAGTACAGGATGTCGTTTATGAGAAAATCTGTAACATCACTCAGTTCACTCATTTTCAGTATCTTTCCAACCTCAAACCAATAATGCTCTAGATCATCCGGGGTATTGCTGGCTTCTTCTGCTGTCAAGAAGCGGAAATCATATTTGTTATCTCCCTCCGATGCCGGTCCAACAACATTAAGGTATAGTTTTCTTTTTGGAAATGCACTATCATTATTCCACTGTTTGTGAGGAATTTTATATGCATATGTTCCCTTAAGCCCAATATACAATGAAGTAAGGCGCTGTTGACCGTCAAGCACTGCCATCACTTTTTCGCTCCCATTGGGATTAATCTTTGGATTATGCCGAGCATTACGTTCATGGTAATTTTGCAAAAAACTATAGAACTCGTAATCCTCATATTTGCTTTGCGGCAATTCCCAGAACCAAAAAGCCCCTATAGGATATTCCTGCTTCAAGCTATCAAAAAGCTGCTCTATCTGGGATGTACTCCATGTGAACTCCCTTTGGATAGCGGGAAGAATATACTTGTTTGCGGAAATATCCTGCACAACTTCAAAAATTGTCAATGGAGTTTCATACGCCATCTATTCTGTCTCCTGTGTTCTTGTTAAGGGATACTGCCTGCATCTTATGCGGGCAGCATCCCTTAACGATTCAATGCATATTATTCACTCATCAGCCTTCGTATCAGACAATCAATATTCGTATATCGTTTTACTGAATTGGAACTCATCTTAATAAAGTTCCAAGACTCTTCGTAGCCCAAATGTCCAATTGAACCTTTGTCCTCAAAGAAATACTTTAAGAATTCTTCCGTATCTAGACCATAGGAACGCATGAACTGGTCTGCCAGATACTTCTTTCCGGTCTCAACATTTGCATCATTATTTATAAAATGATCCAGATTGGATGAAAAGAAATATATCTCATAAGGGATACTCTTTGTCTTAATCTTAATCTTCTGTCCTGGTAGTGTCAGGAGATGCTCTATATTTTTACGCTTCCGATCATTCCGATCAATAATTGCCGAAACATCTGCCGCTTCAATCCTGCCGCAATCACCATCATAATAGGGGTTCTCATTACCCTGACGTTCATCAGAATACGGAACTACATTCTCATCAGGTATATACGCACCATCCAGATCCACTATGTGAATAATCTTAGCTATTTTTCTCGGGTAAATACCTTCTTTTTTGATAGCCGGCTTTATGAAGCGGTGAGTTATCTTGGTTTCAATATTTACTGGAGTTACAAACGAACTAGCAGTAATATCCCCGCCATACGTATATTCAATCTCATCAATGATCTCTTCTCCATCGTCGTCATCATCGTCTATATCTACATCCTCAACTTCATCCCCAGTCCTACTTACCTGTCTTTCCTGAAGAAGGAAACGCACCTGATAATCCGGGAACTTCTTGTCTATCAGGTCTGACAGCGGTAATTCCAATGCAATTTTGTCGCTCTCGCCCTCAACCAGAAAAATTACAGTATTGGGCGCCAGTTTTTCTTTCTTACTTCTTTTTGGCAAATCCAACACCTGCTTTCATAAAGGCGGAAATCATATGCTGTCTCTTCGCAGCATCATAAATCTGTTCGTCCTGTGTATTCCCTAGAATCTCCCTAAGGTAGAGATTACGTAGATTATTCGTTCTGCCTACGCCCTTCAGCCGGATATAGCGGTTATCCGGATTGGAAGTGGTAAAGATAAGACTCTCTTTTTTCAGCACTTCCAGCGGGCGCAGATTATGCGACGTGAAAATGAACTGTCCTTTTCCGTATGTCTCAAGACCAGTTAAGATTTCTCCAAGAAGATACTCATAGATTCCAGCATCTAGTTCATCAATTGCCACTGTCACTGACCGATCGTTGAATGCAGCAATAATCAAAGACAATATGCTCACAAGTTTTATGATACCAGCAGACTCATCTCTAAAGGGGATAAGTGTATCCTTCCTTTTTGAGAAAAGTGTAACCTCCTGTCCAGATTTCTTTTCATAAACAAATTCATTATGATCAAGAACTAGCTCCATATCTGCAACAAGCGCGGGGAGGACTGTATTAATTCCTTTGACAAAATATTCTAAATCCTCAAATATTCGCTGTCCCATCCTTGAAGATCCCATTAGGTTTAAAGGCAAAACGCCCTTCCGGGTATTAAAGGGAACAGACATTACCGCACCCATGCCAGAGTTTCTGGTATCAACTGCATAAAGGTAGCGTCTCGCATACTGGCTAAGTTCCATCAGAATCTGGAAGTATTCAGAATAGTTAGAATGCTGATAAAACAATTCTAGGGTGTCATGTGAGAATATAAATGATTTAGACTCCTTTGCTGCCGTTCTCTGATTAACAGCCAAATCAACAACAACAGAATCCCTGTCCTCGCCCACATACTCGCGAATTTTTCTACTAGGTCCAATAGGATACTTTCCAGAGGTCGCAGACAGGATAGGCTGTTTATTCTGTATTTCACCACCAAACATACCGGCCGCACTGATTACTTCATCAAAAACCCTAACCTTCTTTGGGTATAAAGAGGCCAAGGATCTCATGTCTGTATCCTCCTCGTCCTTTTCATTAGGGATAGCTTCAATTTTGAAGGAATATGTTACGGTTCTTGAAAAAGGCACATCTGCAGGATACTGTAAATCAAAAACAAAAGTAAGTTTTGCGAAATCTGCACCGTCGGCAATACATTCAGAATACCGTGGAGATATGTTCTCTCCATCCATAGCCCTTCCAAGTATGGCTATTGCTTCTATTACCGACGTCTTTCCTGACCCGTTCTGGCCGTAAATGCCAAGAATATCAGCCTCGGTATCCTGCGGCACAGCCTTGCGTCCGCAATTGAATACAACCTCACCGTAACGGACGCTCTTGAAATTTTCCAGCTCTATTTTCTGTATCCTCACTGTCGGGAGGAGATGGTCTTTACGAAACTTCATTAGAAAATGCTCCTTTCATCAATCACACAGAAAATGTACCACATTCACCTCCTATCGTCAATCACTTTTTCCATATTTTAAATTTTATATTCAAATTTTATTCAAAGTGAATTGACGAAAATGTCTTTGCATGTTATATTATCCAAGCAGTATCATCTTATACTTTTATGGAGGAAATATCTTATTGCATTTTCTATCAGAAATGGTAAAAAACAATCCCTATCTTGTAGTCGCGGCATGGTGTGCTACTATTTTACCAGTTATATATTCAATATTCTCTAATAAAAAGAGGATTACAGTTTTACATAGAACTCATAAATACCAACTTAATCAATTGCTATCCTATAGCAAAATGCCCGAAAAACGTTTATCTGGTATAAATGCGTTTAAGGAAAAGAACCTGTTATCTGACACAACTCAAGTCTTTGTTACATCCATAGAGCTCCGTAATAAAGGCAAATCTCTTGTTGATTACAAAGATGTATACGAAGGCCATTCATTATCATTTTTGATTTCGAATATTAAAAATACGGTAGCTTTATCCGCTGAATTAGTCGGTCAATCTAGTGTCACCAATAATTGTCAAATTCTTCAAATAGACTCTAACTGCTTTCAAATCCACTTTGATGCGTTGGAACCAAATGAAGTTATTGAATTTGATATATATCAAACATATCAAGAAAAGCCAAAACTCGAAGTCAATGGCAAGATCCGTGATACAAGACTTGATGTAACCAATGCAAGAGTCTTCGACTGGCTTACTAGCGATGCAATGACTTTTATAGCCGGTGGATCAACTTTTACTATGATAGCCTTGTTTTCGGGTGCGCAGGAAGCAATAGAGCTACTAACAGCATTCGCCTCTTTTTCTATAATTTCATTACTCATCTACATCTTGCGTAAAATATTGTATTATAGAATCTATGAATAGTCTCCATATTGAGTATTTATTGTGCTTCATTAACTAAATCCGTGCTACTAGCGACATGGACATCGTCGAGCTCATGACATCTATCCTCTGCACCCGTATCTACAATTTGCTATAGGAGAAGATGGTACGACTGGAACCCAAACAAAATATATGACTGTACATGCCGTAATCTGTGAACTTGAAAAACAAAATAGTTCGTCGGAAGGATGAGAGCTATATGCCGGATCATGCTATGGCAAAGATCCAAAAGACCTTCCTAAGTTTTTTGCCCTTGACGCGAACTATATCAGCAGGCTTTTGGCAGCAAGCGAGTCTCTCATGAGCAAGGAAGAACCATACAATTGGGAGATAAACTGAATCATCGGCACTAAGATCACTCAGGACTATGCTGACATATCTAGACTACAAGACAGGTATAGTAAACTTGCTGAGGTGTCCAAAAATCTTCAAAAACAGAAACGCAGACCCGAAGCAGGCACCATCATGGATGCTTATCTGAAGAATGAAAAAATCTTGAGAAAATCTTGACCTTATAAGTCCATGATGGTATTTAGTGCGTCGTTTTCGCAAAGTTTACAATTACACTTTCGAAGTAACAGTATCTTTTGAGGCTATATTGTTCAAGATTCAAAAAATAATATGAGGAGGTGCTAACTTGAAACGAATTTCTTTACTTAGCCTTATGCTAATTACATTAGCCGTGTTTTTATGCGGATGTGAAAGGCGAATGGTAAATGTTGAATACTTAATATCTTCAAAGCAATATCAATGTGATCCTACTTCTGTTGATTTTGTTATGCCGGAGAACCATAGAGATATGGTAATAACATTCGTTACCTCAGAGGTATATGGATTCGCTACTAGTTATTCTGACGCGTTAGCAACAAATGCTTTTTTACAACCGTATGGTGCTGAATATACTGACAGTTCGCTTTTTGACGCTGCTGACTTAGCGCTCAGTGCCGCCTCTGTAGGCATAGAAGCGGTAGCATTATATTATACAGATGAAAATGGCCTTTTACTTAATTTAGCCAAGCAAATCACCGGATATCAAGCTGGGCATTATCATTTAATTGCAATGGATTATGATGATAAGATTATTCTGAGGGGTTTGATTCCTGAAGGAAAAGTAACGTTATATCTTTCAGACAATATAAAAGATATCATAATCTATTCTGAAGTCCTTGCTGGACCAAATGCTTATATAAAAGCAAAAACTCCAGGATATGTAGCATATGAAAATGCATACGAAATCAGCGATAACGCATCAATAAAAGCGCCCAACGCTGGTATTGCTCCCTCGGATACTTCTCAGATAACTGAAGATTCAAACGAAAGCGCTTCTCCTGCTGGCCCAATCACATCTGAAATTATGCTTCCATCAGCTGATGACTATGCTAATTTTTTGCTAGCAGTAAAGTCCGACCCATACATGTACTATATAAAAACCGAAAATGGTTCAGACTTATCATCATATACTCAACCTATCGTTCTGTCTGCCACAGGCGACCTCAATAATGATTCTATCGATGAAATCTTTCTTTCATATCAAAATTCAGGAGGCCCATATAATGTATTTAATACCGAAATCTGGCAGTGGGACAGTATTTCCTCTGCCTTTGAACTGTATTCTGTTGATCCCGGTTCTGCTGCAACGAAAGATTTCTATACGACCGGCTATATTCGTAATTATCCAGAAAATCCAAAGACTATGATTAACCCATATTCAGTATATGGATATAACCCGAACACTAAAGCTTTTGATTTATTCGTATTTACTGTTAAGGGTGTTGGTCCTGAGACCATATCCAATTACGGAGTATACTCAGCAGATTTAGATTATGACGATGACGGTATTATCTATTACAAAGACAATGAGATACCAATGACGAAAGATGAGTATAATGCCTTAATTGATCCGTATGTGCCTGACAAGGCACTGTTGGAATTGAATTGGGAATTGCTGGTAGAATTTTAATGAGGAAAGATTCTTGAGACGGAGACCGTTAATCAAGAGAGTCTGCACTTATTGCCATTTGTTCAACATTCTCAATCATATCATATAGTTATTTCTGGTTTTTCAACCATCCTAATTAGGTTATCTTCAATGTGCCCTTGGAATCTTGCGCCAATCGACCGGGATTCATCGGTCGGATGAACCTTGATATGTAAATATTATCCAGAATTGATCCGACGTTTAATCTGATTTAAAAAATGGCTCACTTTATTATGTCATGCGCTAGAATGGGTTATAAATTGTTATTCAGTTAAGCGGCTTGTATATTCCGCGCGATTAGACCAGCTGTCACGGCCGATTAGATCACCCGAAACG
>AUXO017101676.1_pt1 | contig 15889 bp, 17 predicted proteins | sample 768731 | NCBI WGS metagenome assembly AUXO01 (sample SAMN02715735, study PRJNA202380) | gut metagenome | biome: sheep rumen | host: Ovis aries | place: New Zealand: Palmerston North
AGTTCTGCATCGCGGGTCATGCGACCGACAAGTACTACATTATTAATCATAAAATACCTTCTTACGCGTCAAGTTTAACGATCATGTGACGAAGAATGTCACCGTTGATTTTTGAAAGACGGTCGAACTCGTTAAGAGCCACAGCATCTTCTGCTTCAACGTTAACAACGTGGTAAAGTCCTTCGCGGAAATCTTTGATTTCGTATGCAAGACGACGTTTTTCCCAGTCTTTTGATTCAACAACAGTTGCACCGTTGTCAGTCAAGATAGAGTCAAAGCGTGCTACCAAAGCGTTTTTAGCTTCTTCTTCAATGTTTGGACGAATAATGTAAAGAATTTCGTATTTAGCCATTGATATTTTTCCTCCTTTTGGTCTAATGACCCGTGAACATTATCACGAGTAAGTGAGGCGTACTCACAATAAACTATTATACTATACCTTGTTTTAATGTGCAAGAGATTTGTGTGTTACAAAATGATGTTATTTTATTGTTCAAAAACAAAAAAGCAGTTCGTATCTGCTCCTTTGTTTAGAAATCACCTTTATTAGAAACCACTAGATTCGTTTCATAAAGTTCTGTCGCAAAATCTAATCCTTTTCTAAAGGCATTAGCTTCTTCACGACTTTCAAAAATCTTTTGTGCTTGAACATATTGTTGTCCACTGCGCCAATACATCTTTCTAACAACCCACATATCCTTTACCTCGCTTTTTTAGCTAGTATAAGATTAATTATAGCACAAATTGTTGAACAATTCATAAAATTAAGTTTTGTCTTTAAGTTTTAATATAATATTCAAATTTACTTAACAGATTTTTTGTGAAAGCGAAACAGAAACAACAATAAAAAGGCGAGAAACTGAACTGCACCCCAAAAGTTAGACAAAAAATCTAACGAATGGGGTGCAGTTCATTTCGCTAGTAGTTGGAAGTTCAACTTTATTTATCCATTTTCATTGATTACTTCTCCATTCATTTTCTTGACATTTTTAAGGTATAAGTCTGCTGCTTTTTGACTTTCTTCAAAGACCTTCGTCAAGCTAAGAGAAGCTTCTGCAATGGAACCGGCTTGGGTTAGTTTTATTTCTTGATCTGTTAGCTTTTCATTAGCTTTAGATAGTTCATCTCTTAGCCGATCAATCTCCTTACTCTGGGCTAACATAATTTCATATAATTCGATGCGTTTTAATTTTCGAATTTTTTTCGTTAATTTTGCGATGATGGCAATTCTATCATTTTAAAGCCATAAAAAAGAAGCTGGGTACTCTTGCCCAGCCTCTCTAAAAAATATTTTTTTCGTATGTTATCCAACATACCATTCTCATAAGGAGTTAGGCTGTTAGATCATTATCTCCGTTTTTATAGCGATTTAAATTCATTTTCAGCATTGTACATATACCTCCATGATATTTTATCTACTACAATTTACATTGGTATCACTCCTTTAGCTATTTTATGCGACTAGCTAAAGTATCACCATTTTTATATCTTGCTACATTCATAAGATACCTCCATTTAACTGAAAATACTCACTGAGCAATGATAATAATCATCCGATTGTTTGTTTTTTTCTCATGTAGCGATTTACTCGTCGCCACATGTGTTTTGAGTCTCCATTTTTGTAACGACTTACATTGATTGCTTTCATATCTATTACAACTTTCATTAAAAGCTTTTGAACATGGAAGCAATATGATTAGAAGCCCATTCGATTACTACTGTTACTAGCAACAAAATCAACCGGTAATATTTTTTGCGCTAGCTATTTCTAATCGTTCACTTCCAATTATAATTTTCATCTAAAATGTGACATCACTCCTTTATTGACTTAAATCCAACTAGTTGTTAGTCTCCATTTTTGTAACGACCTACATTTATCATCAACATAAGACGTTCCTCCGATGTGTTAAATTTTCAATGTTACAATGTTATGAGATTTTTTGAGGTATAAATCTTTATGGCTAAACAAAGCACCTAATCACCATTTTTATAGCGACCTAAGTTTAATGTCAACATAAGCGCCACCTCCATTACGTAAAGTTAACTGTGCCTACTTAACTCCGACTAGAGACTTTATCACCATTTTTATACCGGGCGACATGTGGTTTCATCATAAGAACTGTTACCTCCTTACTTCGTTTCTTTTGTCATCCTTCTTTACACTTTTATTATAATGTAACCGCTTACCTTTTGTCAAGAGATATGAGCTTTTTTATCAAATTTTTTCTAAGAACTTTTATTACCTTTAAAAATCAATCTTTGCTACAATGGAAACATGACTAATTTGAAAGACTACGGTATCGACATGTGGGATGCTGAAAAGATTGCTTCTTTTCGACGCACCCTGCTTAATTGGTACGATAATGAAAAACGTGATTTGCCTTGGCGCAGGACAAAAAATCCTTACCACATTTGGATATCTGAAATTATGCTGCAGCAAACTCAAGTAGTTACTGTTATTCCTTACTATGAGCGCTTTTTAGACTGGTTTCCAACCATCGAGTCACTGGCTAATGCTCCTGAAGAAAAATTACTCAAAGCTTGGGAAGGGCTTGGCTACTACTCTCGCGTGCGCAACATGCAAAAAGCTGCGCAAGAAATCATGGAAAATTTTGGCGGGGTATTTCCTGACAATCACAAGGACATTCTTTCGCTGAAAGGTATCGGCCCTTATACGGCTGGCGCGATTGCTAGTATCGCTTTTGGGCTTCCTGAACCTGCTGTTGATGGCAATGTCATGCGCGTGATGGCTAGGCTTTTCGAGGTCAATTACGATATTGGTGACCCTAAAAATCGAAAAATTTTCCAAGCTATTATGAAAGTACTCATCGACCCAGAGCGTCCTGGTGATTTTAACCAAGCACTGATGGACCTTGGAACGGATATCGAATCAGCTAAGAACCCTCGTCCAGATGAATCACCGATTCGATTTTTCAGCGCAGCTTATCTACACGGAACTTACGACAAATATCCTATAAAACTTCCTAAGAAAAAACCAAAACCGATCCAAATTCAAGCCTTTGTCATTCGTAACAGTGACGGCGATTTCTTAATGGAAAAAAATCTTGACGGACGATTACTGGGAGGATTCTGGTCATTTCCAATCATGGAAACTGATGTTATCGGACAGCAACTTGACTTATTTGAAAAAAATAATGCTGCGCTTCAGACCATTTCACAAAAATCAAGATTTGAAGACGATTATCAGCTCAAGCCAAATTGGACAAGTAAGACATTTCCAGCTGTCAAACACACCTTCAGCCACCAAAAGTGGACCATTGAGCTCATCGAAGGAAGCGTAACAACAACTGACTTCACGACCACCAAAGAACTCCGCTGGATTCCACAAGACCAACTCTCACAATACCCCATGGCAACCCCGCAGAAGAAAATGCTTAAAGAGTATTTAGGAAAGGAGATTTAAACAGAATTGAAAATAAAAAATATTTTAGTAATCGGTAATGGTTTTGATCTTGCAATCAAGCGTAAAACCAGTTATGAAGATTTTATTAAATTTGCTTGTCAAATAACAGGATTTCCCAACGAATCAATATCACATTCTTTGTGTGATAATTACACTTTATATGGTAAAGAGTCTTTTATTAATCAGTATAAAGAATTTCAGGTGAATATTGTTTCAGAATTTATTGATTTCCTAATAAAAAAAGATAGTGAGCAGACTAATTTGCGTAACCTTACCAAAGAAAAATTAAAGCATTTAGACAAGTATTACAAATATTTTCAATGTGAAGTTCCTTTTAGAGGAAAAGAAGCAACATTTAACAACTTTTATGATTCTTTTTACGGACGAGGTATTCAATATCCTACAGATGAAACGTTTATAGCAGCTATAGAAGAAAAACTTCAAGAAGAAATTGAAAAATGTAATCCTATTAACCTTAATTCCCTTTTAAATGTAGTGGAAACTAATAGTGAATTTAAAAAAATGTCCTCAGAATCTAATTATGAAATCAGTTTATCCTACTATGATTTCTTTTCTAAATTTAAAAATCCTATTTTAGACTTTATACTTCTTAATAAAGATTCTCTCGATAACTGGTCAAGTCTTGAACAACATATTTCTCATTTAATCAACGGCTTTGTAGAATTAAAAGGAAAAACTGAAGAGTTAGAAGAAGAGTATACAAAACTATTTATCGACAATTTTCTTACCAATAACGAACTCAAAACATTTACCAAAAAAATTGAAAAGCACTTTTCTTTTTTGCCAAACAGTACTCATATCAATTTCTTAATTAGAGATATTAGGTATACATTCCACCCTAATTTTAGCCCTAACCGCGCTTATCAACCACCACAACCTAGCAACCTAACCACTGTTTTTGAAGAATATCATGATATACTAGTTAAAGCGCTAAACTCTTTTACATTCCTACTTGAATTATATTTAACCTACCTCAATAGAGTTGAGGATAAAAGTAAATTTGAAATTCCAGAAATCTTATCTCCATTCGGACAAATTGATGATATACTAACGTTTAATTATACCGATACTGCTCAACAATTATGTAATGTCTCAAATGATAACGTTCATTATATTCATGGAAAACTAAATTTTGCGAAAGATACAATTGAAACAACAAATTTAGTACTTGGAATTGAAGACACTAACCACAATATCATTGATGATGATTTAATAGATTTTCAAAAAACATTTCAAAGAATTGTTAAAAAAACAGGTTCAAAATATCGTTCATTTTTTGACTTTAATAAATATAACAAACTTATACGTGTCATAATATACGGTCACTCATTAGATGTGTTAGATCAAGAAATTTTCAAAAAAATATTTGCTGAATTAGATAACATAACTTCCCTCCCATTCCCATTACGTATGGAAATAATCATTCTACACTATGGCAACACAGAAATACAATCTACTATAGATTTAAAATCAAAAGTTCGTAATTTATCCGCTATCCTAGGAAAAGATAAATTAATAGAATTAACTGCTAATAATCTTGTACATTTTATTGATGCCTCAAAAAGAGAGGAAGTTATAAAAATTATACATGAATCTAAGGAACGCACTCCAAATGAATATATTTCCAATTATTGATATTCTATTTCAAAAGGTGATTGCACAATACCCCATGGCAACCCCGCAGAAGAAAATGCTTAAGGTTTATTTGGAGGGGAAATAGTTTAAAAGCCTGATTTTCATCGGGCTTTTTTCTTCTATTTTATGTTCATTTGAAAATTAATCTTCTACCTTTATAGCAAAAACGTTTTCAATTATTCTAAAAAAAGAGTATGATGAAAGTAACAATTTGTAAAAAAGGAGTAGATTATATGAAATTAGTTGCTATTGTCGGAACGAATTCTGAGCGTTCTACCAACCGTAAGTTGTTAAAATTTATGGCAAAGCATTTTTCAGATAAGGCTAACATTGAACTTCTTGAAATCAAAGATTTGCCAGCTTTCAACGAACCTGAAGACAAGCTAGCTCCTGCTAGTGTCGCAGAATTTTCTGAGAAAATTGCTAGCGCAGATGGTGTTATCATTGCAACGCCTGAGTATGACCATACTATCCCATCGCCTTTATCTTCTGCTCTCGAATGGATTGCCTACACTAGTCGCGCTCTTGTCAATAAACCAACTATGATTGTAGGTGCTTCTCTTGGTGCTCTTGGAACTTCACGTGCACAAGCACACCTCCGCCAAATCTTAGACGCTCCTGAGTTGAAAGCACGTATCATGCCTGGAATCGAGTTTCTTCTCGGTCACTCCGAACAAGTTTTAGACGATGAAAATAATCTTAATAATCCTGAAAAGGTAGCTGAGCTTGAGGAGAATTTTAAAGAATTCCAAGCTTTCGTTGAGATTACCAATCAAATTGTCAGCAAGGATGATACTGACCGTAAAAAAGCTTTCGCTTGGGAAGTCAACTAGGAGGTGCATTTATGAAATTAGTTGCTATCGTTGGAACCAATGCTAAAAAATCATATAATCGACTTTTACTACAATATATGGCAAGACATTTTGCTAAACAAGCAGATATTGAGCTTTTAGAAATCACTGATGTCCCAATGTTTAACGAAACAGATGACCAAACAGAATCTGCTGTTATTCAAAATTTCAACACCAAAATCACTGAAGCTGACGGTGTGATTATTGCTACACCTGAACATAATCACACTATCCCATCAAGCTTAAACAGTCTGATTGAGTGGCTATCATTTAACATTCATCCATTGACTGGTAAGCCTGTCATGATTGTTGGAGCTTCTTATGGTATCCAAGGGTCTTCACGCGCACAGCTCCATCTTCGCCAAATTCTAGATGCTCCTGGTGTTAATGCTGTTGTCATGCCAGGTAGTGAATTTTTACTCGGTCTTGCTCATCAAGCTTTTGATGAAAATGGCGACCTCAAAGACCAAGGCACAATTGATTTCTTAGAATCTTGCTTCTTCCGCTTTGTTCGCTTTGCAACGATTGCTAATCAGCTCAACGAACCTGAAGACGTACGCTTTGAACCTGGTACTTACCAAGTCACAACGGTCGGACACAACGGTGACCTTCCAATGTCAGTAACCCTTTCAGAAGAACGCATCGAAGCCATCGATATTGATTCATCTGGTGAAACAGGAGGAATTGCTGATGTGGTCTTCACCCGCATTCCAAATGAAATCATCGAAGGTCAAACCCTTAATGTCGATGCCATTTCTGGTGCTTCAGTTACTTCAAAAGGTGTCCTAAATGGGGTCGCGCGTGCGGTGCGCCAAGCTGGTGCTAATCCTGACGCCCTTCGTTCACGTCCAAAAGCTCCTTCAGCTCTTGATAAAGAAGACAAAACTTACGACACAGAACTTGTCATTGTCGGTGGGGGCGGTGCTGGTTTAACAGCAGCTGCTCGAGCCCTTCAAGCTGGTAAAAAAGTCATCCTCGTTGAAAAATTCCCAGCAGTCGGCGGAAACACTGTCCGCGCTGGTGGTCCAATGAATGCACCTGACCCTGCTTGGCAAAATACATTTGCTGCTAACCCAGGTGAAGCCCACAATCTGCAAGAATTGCATGATATTGATGAAGCAACTATCGACCCAGAATTCTTACCAGATTTCCGTGCCCTCAAATCTGAAATCGAAGAGTATCTCAAAGACCCAACTTATCTTTTTGACTCAAAACTTCTCTACCGTATCCAAACTTATCTTGGCGGTAAACGTAAAGACCTCAAAGGGCATGAAATCCACGGTAATTATGAACTTATTCGTGTTCTAACAGAACATGCTCTTGAATCTGTTCGCTGGTTGGAAAATATCGGTGTCGAATTTCTACGTGACGAGGTAACTATGCCAGTTGGTGCTATTTGGCGTCGTGGTCATAAACCAAAAGTTCCAATGGGCGTTGCCTACATCGCTGTTTTGAAAGATTTCGTTTTGAAAAACGGAGGAATCATTCTAACAGATACCCAAGTTAAAGAACTTATTGTTACAGACGGTGTTGTTACAGGTGTTAAAGGTAGCGGACGTAACGGTCAAACTATTACAGTCAACGGTAAAGCAGTCATTTTGACAACAGGTGGTTTTGCTGCCAATACTAAAATGCTTCAACAATACAACACTTATTGGTCAGAAATCGATGATGACATTGCGACATCAAATACACCTGCTGCTACTGGTGACGGTATCCTACTTGGTCAATCTGTTGGTGCAGACCTTGTCGGTATGGGATTCAGCCAAATGATGCCCGTATCAGACCCAGTTACTGGTGCTCTCTTCACAGGTTTGCAAGTTCCGCCAGCAAACTTCATCATGGTCAATACCAAAGGTAAACGATTCGTCGATGAATATGGTAGCCGTGACCAATTATCTCAAGCAGCTATTGATAACGGTGGTCTCTTCTATCTTATCGCCGATGAAAATATCAAAGAAACAGCCTACAACACTAGCCAAGAAAAAATCGATGCCCAAGTTGAAGCTGGTACCCTCTTTAAGGCTGATACCTTGGAAGAATTGGCTGAGCAAATCAACATTGACCCAGCTACTTTGGTAAAAACAATTACCAATTACAATTCATACGTTGACGCTGGTCATGACCCTGAATTTGACAAAGGTGCCTTCGACCTCAAAGTCGAAAAAGCACCATTCTACGCAACACCACGTAAACCAGCAACACACCACACGATGGGTGGTCTAAAAATCGATACTCACGCCCATGTCATCAACGAAGATGGCAAAATTATCAAAGGTCTCTTTGCTGCTGGTGAAGTTGCAGGTGGACTCCACGCAGGTAACCGACTCGGTGGTAACTCACTAACAGATATCTTCACATTTGGACGTATCGCAACTGATACCGCAATCAAAGAATATCTTGATTAAGATTGAAACATGCTTCTTTGACAATAAAAGTTACTTCATGCTATAACATAGTCAACAACAAGTAAGATTTGTGTAAATCTAACATAAGAAAAACACCCTGCTTGCCAAAGCTAGGGTGTTATTTTATCGTCATCAACAACACGCGACGTCTTGGAAAAATATCCTAACCCAGATGCTTTTTATACAAAAAAATTCCAGCTGCTAGGCTGGAATTCTTTAGGAGATTACAGGTAGCTCAACTACCCATACTATGAAAAAGAAAGTTTATTTAGGATTGTTTATAGTATAGAGCTGCTTGCTTAACTAAATCTAAATTTTTTCTTACAGAAAACTTAAACTTTTTTCTTTTCAATGTCCCCGCTTTTTCTGATGACGCTTTTCTTGCCTAAGCAAGTATTTTCGTTCCTTTTCTAGCTCACGCTTCACCTTTCGCTTAGACTTTTGAGCTTTCTTGACTTCCTCACGCATTTCCTGCATAGCAAGCTGAGCTTTCGTTGACACCACAGGCTTACACTTTGCCTTATTGATATCACGTTGCACTCGTTTTGGATTTCGTTTTTCTGTGAAATAGCTGGCGCTGAAAACTCAGAGCTTACTTCGACCTTATCATACCTGCACAGCCATTTTCCCAAAGAAACATCAATAAAGTTTAGAATATCATTATCCTTTGGTTCTTTACCAAACACGTAACGAAAAGCCTTGTAACGTTTCTTCGAATCCGTAAATTCAATCAAAGCCGACCAAAATGCCCCATCAAAATATACTGTCATTTTCATAACAGCCCCTCCTTAAAAAAATTGACAATGGACGACCTCGGAAGGGGAAGGTTACTGATACATGTTGTACTCACAGACTACCAACTGCGATGTGTTTTTATGTCAGCTTTAGTATAACAAATTTTAAAGAAGTTAACAGATTTTAACTTAAACCGCGAAAAATCCTGCTAGGTCAGCTGTTAGGACATTGGCTACTGCAAATTGGTATTTGCCACGGAAATGTGCCAAATGTGTCATAGTTCTGATATTGTATTTCTTGGCAAACTTTTTGTAAGCAACGTAATCAATGTCTTTGGTATCAAGGCAATAAATCACTTGATCAATTTGACTGAGTCTGTCTAAAGCATTTTGAGTATCAACATTATCAAGACGACCAGTTAATAAATAGAAATCTTCTTTAGCTGCCATTTTGGCTTTAACCTCATCAAGCGTTACAAAATAAATATTATCTGGCGCTTCAGCCTTAGCGTCCCCACAATGAAAGAAAAACGCAAGAATCACCAGTCCAAAAATCATTACATATCGCATTACTTTTCCTCCTACCTATCTATTCGAAAAAAGGAAAAGAAAAATCACCAGAAAATCTGGTGATTCTATAGATAAATAACTTATACTCTAGAATGAATCTTATAGCCTAAGGCTTTTTCAATTTTTTTCTTTCTGTTCTTAATTTGATTCAACATCAAATTATTTGTTTCAGGTGATACTTTATCAAAAATCTTTTGTGAGCGCTTTGCATATGAAATAAAATTACTTGGATATTTATTTGAATAACCAAAATCTGTATACAAAGCATAAATTTTATGTCTATTTGGCATTTTGCTCAATCCTAATTTTTCTTGTATCTTTTTTGACTTAAAAATCAGTTTTCTAGCATTTCGATAAAATTTATAAATACTTTTCTCCCTCATTTTAACATTATGCCCATCAAACTTAAAACCTAAATAGTCAATACTAGCTGGTATCAAATCCAGAGTACAAATTTTTCCTTCTACCAATTTAAATTTTTTTGTTTTATCAGGTTGCAATTTTATCTTATTATTATTAGCCCATAATAATATTTTATCTGTTATAATATCGATTTCTAAATCAGGAGTATCTAGAACTAAAATAAAATCATCTGAATATCGTCTATAAATTCCATTATATTCATTAGCAAGTTTTAATAAATTAGAATCAAAATCAATAGCATAAATATTTGCTAAAATACCGCTCAGAGCATTTCCCTGAGGAATACCATAATTATTAGTATTTCTTTTAACTTTAATACCCTTTTTATACTTCCAAAAATCCTTTATTTTTTCAAAATAACTAAACGAACCTTTATCTTTTTTGACAAGCTCACTTTGCGAGTTTTCTAGGCTCTCTTTCTCCAAATATCCAAACTTGGTTATAGACCTAAAAATATTATACCAGTCAGTAGGTAGTACTGATTTTGCTAACACTTTTTGTAAGCGTTCTTTCAATAAGTTATGATCTAATTTGTCAAAAAAAGATGTAAAATCTCCAACAATAATCAGAGCACTTTTATACGAATTAATTTTGGCAATTACTTCTGCAGCATGGTTAATATTACTTTTTCCTGGCTTATTATTACGATAAGCAGTTGCCACTTCATCAATTCCATTTTTTGCAGTAAAATCATTGTATAAATCATTCAACTTATCAGCATAGTATCGATAAATATAACTATCCATATGTGCTGCATAATAAATATCTCTTTCTTTTATTTTTTTATTTTCCCCATTATAAAAATCAGAGTATCCTAAAAATTTTTCAAAAATTAATTTGTAATGAAGAAAGGGTAAAAAACTATGTCTAGCAATTTTTTCAGGATTCATAACATATTTCTTTACTTTATTGAATGATAATCGTTTATCAATATGTTTATATCTTTTAGCTTTATAAGGAAAATCTATTTTTTGCATATGTAAATAAAAGAGCAATAAGAATTTTAGGTCGATGGTCCTAAATAATAATTCTTATTGCACATTTTCTTTCTTCCATCGATTTCTGATTTACTTATTAATGATAAAATAGTATTAACATTAACATTAACGTTAACAATAACAATAGAAAGCAGGTGCATTCAATTGCTAATGATAAGTGTATTGGCAATCCTTTGTGATTATAATCAATGGATTTGTTGGATTAACCTAGTCATAAGTGTGTTGAAATACTTCAAACACTTGACTTATTTACTTATTACCCTTAAGCAAATCTCAAGGGACGTTTTAATTTTATCATAACACTAAAAAAAGCTCAAAAAAATTTTTTAATCACTATTTTTCTGAATAGGGAACGAGATACAATTTTCCATTCATGTATTCGGCTAAAAAGATGTCTCTTGGATTATCGATGTTTTGCTCCTTGAGTTTTTCTAGCAGCCAATCTTCGTCTTGATTGATTAACTCTAAAACATCATAATTGATATTGCCATTACTGATGAGAGGAAATCTTGGATTTTCTGAATTCTTGTCCAAGACCGTTAACTTACCATTTGGCTCCATGATGGCACTCTTAACATCTCTGGTTGAGTTTAATCCTTCCATACGAAGATGGAGCATAAGCTGATCTGCCGTGATTCCAAGTTTGGCACAATTTTCCACATTGACCTTACCATTTTTTATCAAAATCATTGGATTTCCAACAACAAGCGATTTAACAAATTTATTATTAATCAAAAGCTTGACGACGATGACAACCAAAGACCAAATCAGCAAAATAATAATAAACGTCAAAATGGAAATTGAGCTGTTATAAATCACACCACCGATAATACCACCAAGAACGAAATTTTGAATTTGGTTAAGCGGAGTGTTAGCTGAAAATTCATATTTTCCGAGAATATTAATCTGTAAAATGGTCGCTAAAATCCCTAGAAAAAATTTGATGCTTATCAACACATACATATTCATCGGCTATTTTCCTCCATTAACGTAGACATTGTGGTCAATCACGTGCGTACGCTCAAGTGTGTAAGAATTATTGTCATCGTTAAGGTGTACCATGTAGTCTTCCTTATTGTAGCGGACAATAATTCCATCTTTTAAAGTCGTTGAATTAACCAAGACATCGTCAGTTTTTAAGTCATTATCTGTAGCCACACTTTTTACAAATTGCACAAGTGCCTGCGATTGTGAAAAATCGTGGTTATTTTGCATATAATCCTCAACCTGAACACCAAGTAAAATCAGCATCAACACTACAATACCAATACTAATATCACGAAGTCGCGTCTTAAGCCGATTATGCATGTAAAGAAGACTCGTCAACATAACAATAACAAGTAAAATAATCAAAATAACAGACCTAATCACAAGATTAGAAGACTGGTGCTGAATAATGTAATCTAAAGTGTAAAAATCCATAGCAAGCTCTCCTACAAACACTTTTTCGTCGCATCGTTTTCTTTTTATTATACTATTTCTAGCACAAAAAAACTCCCGAAAAATTTCGGGAGAAAAAATCTATTTTCTTTTACTAAAGATTATCATAGTATTTTTTGAAAGCATCAAAATAATACTTAACTTCTTCAGCTTTATTTACTTGACCACCCCACTCCAATTTTTTATCTCCTAAAATCCAAAATAGACCATCTCCTCTTTCACCTGAAGTCAGCATCCCCAATCCATCAATTTTAGGAATACCTATGCTAATATCACCATCTCCTCCCATACGAAACATCTGGCGTGGACCACTATTAGCAATACCTACATCTACTCCCTTTAGTTTAGGAAAGTCCACAGATAAGCGAAAGTCGAAACTTGTTGGATCCAAATCATCATAAGTGATTTTACGAATAATATAATCTTGACCGAAGTAGCTATCAAGCATTTCAATTAAGACTTGATAACCTTTGCTCGCTCTAATTTCTTCTCGTATCTCTAACATCTTATTTCACCATTTTAAACCTTCCATATCTCCCTTTTCATAGATAGTTTTCTTAATGTTAAAAGAAAAACGACTGGATGATGCTCCATCAATAACGGCTACTCTTAATTTCAATTCTCTCACAAAAATAGCAAATAAAAATAACCCTGCTATTAGTAAAAAAGTACATACATATAGCAGAGTTCTATTTATTTTTAACACTATAAAAATCCCACTCCCCTAAAGTACTTCTATTCTATCAAATACAAATTCTTCATACAATATATTTTTATTTCATATATCAAATTATTAAATTTTTTAATGTAATTTCCTACAACAATAGATTGCTCTCTTTCCTACTATAACCACCTATTATCAATAAACTTAAAAAATTTGCAAAATAATTGTGCTCAAATACTTAGTTTTTTCAGCACCAAAAACCTCCCGAAAAATTTCGGGAGGTTGTGTTAACAGCTTAAAGGTTAGATTAGTCCATGACAATCATTGATTTGATTGCTTTGCGGTCTTGCATGTCTTTGTAGGCTTGGTTGATGTCGTCCAAGCGATAAGTGTTTGTAAAGACGCGACCTGGGTTGATGTCACCGTCAAGGACTGCTTTAAGAAGGAGTTGTTTGTCGTATGTAGTGACAGAAGCTGAACCGCCTCCAACAGTAATGTTTTGTGCAAATGTTGAACCAAGTGGACGGTTGTGGTAATGTGGCACACCGACAAAACCAACACGTCCGCCATTGTGAATAACACCGAGAGCTTGCTCGATAGCGGCTTCTGTACCGACACACTCAAGAGCAGCGTCAGCTCCTCCGCCGAGAATTTGACGAACCTTAGCAATGCCTTCTTCACCGCGTTCAGCAACGACAGCAGTAGCTCCTGAAGCAAGCGCCATTTGTTGACGGTCTTCGTGTCGGCTCATCAAGACAATCTGAGAAGCTCCGCGCATTTTCGCCGCAATAACGGCACATTGTCCAACCGCTCCATCACCGATAACAACGACTTTGTCACCGCGTTTGACGTCAGCAACACGCGCAGCATGGTAACCTGTTGGCATAACATCAGCCAAAGCAAGAAGTGATTTCATCATACCTTCTGAATAATCAGATGGTTGTCCAGGGATTTTAATCAAAGCCCAGTTAGCATAGTGGAAGCGAACATATTCTGCTTGGAAACCAGAAGACCAGTTGCTATAACCTGGGTGGTTATCACACGTTCCGTCAAAACCAGCACGGCAAGCATCACATTCCCCACAACCGTGAGTAAATGGTACGATGACAAAATCACCAGGTTTTACAGTCGTAATGGCAGAACCAACTTCTTCGACGATACCAAGAGCTTCGTGACCTGAGTTTTCAGAATGTGCAGCTTTTTCATCACCATTAGCATATGACCAAAGGTCAGAACCGCAGACACATGCTCGAACAACTTTGATAATAACATCATCGTCAGCTTGTAAAGTTGGCTTAGCCACTTCTTCAACAGTCATCAGACCAGCTTTTTCAAAAATAGCAGATTTCATAATAAGATACAGAGTCCGCCCGTAATCGGACAGAAAATTAGAAGGCTGACGATGGATGCTCGCATCCAAGGAAGACTATCTATTTTCCGATGATTACAGGACGAGTTCAATTCAAAGTACGATTTATGAACTCTCGAACCTCTCCTTTCTAAAATTTTTGAGTTTACAACTCTTACTTACAAGTATGAATAACTTTAAAGTGAATTTGTTAGAGTTCCATCTCTCAACAAAGCCATTATATTCCTTTGAGCTAACTCCAAGTCAAGCCTAAATATCAAAAAAAGTCAGAGTTTCCCCTGACCTTTATCATTAGCTCAATTCAGCAACAATTGCTTTGATTTGGTCTTTAGTGTGAACACCAGCGACTTGTTTCACAACTTCGCCATCTTTTTTGAAAAGCAATGTTGGGATTGACATGATACCGAATTTTTGAGCTGTTTCTGGATTTTCATCAACATCAATTTTAACGATTTTAAGTTCGTCTTCATCCATTTCTTCTGACAATTGTTCCAAGATTGGAGCTTGCATCAAACATGGACCACACCAAGTTGCCCAAAAGTCAACAAGGACAAGACCTTCATTTGTTTCTGTTTCAAATGTAGCATCAGTAATATTGTGTGCCATAATGTAATTACCTTGAACTTCCAAATGGACTGACTTGTTTTTTCATTAAAAAACGGATACGAATCAGCCTAGCATCCAAAAGTTCTTTTCCTTTTCTATTAGTTTATGAGCCTATTTTACGGGAAAATTGTCGTTTTGACAACTAATTGCTACACAAAATAATATTTTTGAAAATCTTCTCATTTTCCTTATTATACTTAGCTATATGCTATAATAAAACTACTACCACACAAAGGATTCTTATGAAAAATTACGCTGAATTTTATAATAAGCTAACAAAAGCTTTTCAAGATAAACCAGCAGCTATCCGCAGCTTACAAGTTATCAACAGTTTATCAACTAAAGTCATGTATCTGGCTTATCCGCTACTTTTGATTTATCTTTTCTTTAAACAGCCAAGTCGACTCATCTCATTTATTCTTATCCCAGGGCTATCATTTGTCTTGGTGTCACTTGGTCGTCACCTGCTTAATGCCCCACGCCCTTATGAGACTTGGCATATCACCCCACTAATCCCTAAAAATACCAAAGGGCACTCTTTTCCTAGCCGTCACGTCTTTTCAGCAACCATTATCAGTATGGCTGCTCTGCGTTTAAATCTAGCATTAGGCATTTTTTTCTTGATATTATCTCTTTTAATTGCTTTTTGCCGCGTTCTAGGTGGGGTTCACTACCCGCGTGATGTAATAGCAGGCTACCTAATCGGTATCATCTGTGGATTATTCCTTTTTCTTTTCTAGTTATCA
>AUXO014579737.1_pt1 | contig 15886 bp, 14 predicted proteins | sample 768731 | NCBI WGS metagenome assembly AUXO01 (sample SAMN02715735, study PRJNA202380) | gut metagenome | biome: sheep rumen | host: Ovis aries | place: New Zealand: Palmerston North
AGGATCCGGCTCAGATGACCAATGACTTCCAGCATCCCTACCGCTTCACGGGCAAGGAACTTGACAGGTTGAACGGCCTGAACATGTACGACTTCGGTGCCCGGTGGTATGACGTGGCAGGTGTGCCGATGTGGACGAGCGTGGATCCGCTGGCGGAGAAGTATTATAATGTAAGTCCGTATGTATATTGTATGAATAATCCCGTAATATTGGTGGATCCAAACGGAATGGATTGGATTCTCTCAACAGGAGACAAAGTATATTGGTACGGAGGTGATGTAGGAGATAACAGTCAGCTTCTTTATACGTATAATGCAACATCTGGCAATATAGTAGAAAGATACGATGGTGGTTTCAACGATTATCAAGAAGCAAAATATCAAAATCTAAGAGATAAAGGTCCAACTCCAGAAGGTAGTTATTATATTAACTTAAAGGTTGATCCTGAAAGGGAAGTAAGAATGAATTCTAACAAACAATTTCTCAAAAGTCCCGAGGGTGGAATTGAAAGTTTGGTTTTTACGAATCCAGATACAGGGATGAGGTCATATTATCCTGCTTGGGGGAAAAATAGGGCATCTTTAACCCCTGTTAAAGTAACTGGTGCAAAAAACTCCGAAAGAGATAATAATTCATATTATTTTCATGATTCTGAAAAAGGATACACGCATGGATGTACCGAAGTTGAGACTAGTTTGTTCACCCAACTCAAAGATTATCGAAATGCTGGTAATCTTAGAATCGATGTTCTTGTTAAATATCCATCACCAAATCATAAAACAAATGGAGGAACAAAAAAATGACAATGAAAAAAGCGATTCTATTTACACTATTATTTTTATCAGTAAATGTATATGGTCAGTCTATATTTGACAGTTTGAATATTGATTCTGTTCAAACAATATATACGATTGGCGATTCCGTTGTTTTTGCTTTCCATAATAATAGTAAAGACGAAATAGATATTGAAATCTCGTTAGAGAGAAAGAAGGAAAATGGAAATTGGGAAGAAGCACTTCCAGCCATTTTCGTATACGATAGTCAATGGAGACTCATTAAAGATCGCGACAAATTGAAAGAACAGGTTATGGAGTCCAAGAATAATGGTGAAATCGGTTGTATAATAGAAGCGAACAAAAGTTATATCTTAAAATGGCCAATAATGGAATTTATGGAAGATGATGGGCCTGCCATTTTATATCGGTTTAATTATAAGTTAAGACGAAGTTCTTGTGGAGATTCCGTTAGATTATATTCAAATCCTTTTCAGGTATTGCCAAAAATCAGACTGACTGATTTTGACTGCAGAGTCCCCGTGATCCTTAAAACAAATGGACAGGATCAGCGGGACGGTTCCAGTGATCACTTTTCAAGATAATATAGTATTCGCATGGAAGTATGATTCATTAAACAATTGAATAATATGATAAAAAAGATGACAGTAGACAATGCAAAGATAAAACTAAGAGGTTACTTTGAAGAAGCCTGTGAGGTATTGGGAGTAAACCATAGGAGTATTCCTTTTGTATACGACCATATAGGAGATCGTTTCAGAACAGTTGGAAATACCTGCGAGACAGATGGTAACAGGCTGTTTATCAATGAGGACTGGTTAATAATGTGTCTAAACACAAATTACTTGTATGATTTACAATATCAGATGTATCATGAGGCCAGACATTTCTATCAGAGTATGGTAATTGCAGACTTCCATGCCCGCGGTAAATCCTCAGAGCTACCATCAACGATTCGACAATGGGAAAATGAGTGTTTGCATTATCAGCGCAATGAGGGAACTGATGAAACTCAGAAAGCTAACGCTAGTCAAAAGATGGAACTCGATGCTAATGCTTTTGCTATAGTGATGCTGAGTACGAAAGGTATCACTGAGGCACGAGCTCCAGAGGAACAGTGGGAAGAAACGGCACAAAGAGCCCAAGAAATATATAGGAATCTTGTGAAGATTGGAAGATTGAACTAAAATAACGTGAGCTCAACGAATTCACATATTTCCTATTTTGGTCGAACTTACGTTTAATAATCATAGGAACAGAGATTTCAAGGAGTCTTTGATTCATTTTAGTTAGTAATACATTTGGATTTTTAGAAAGAAATAATTATCTTTGCAAACGTATAGACGGTAACCTTTTGTTTCCAAGTGCAATTATCATTATAAATAGAAACTATGGATCGGTACATGATGTTTGGAGAACATGGATTTGCTGTTCCAGTTTGGCATCTCACAAATATAGTTAGTAAATAGTTGGATTTTTAAATTGACAATGAAGAATACTGAGATTAAGCAACTAATAGGAAAATACTCGTTAAACATGTCCATAGACGAGTACGAAGAATTCTTCGATTTTATTGCAAACAAGCCAGATGACCCAAATGAAGATTTATGGACAGAAAATATTTTGGAGTTTTCCAAGGTTGTCAAAAATCATCTTGGTAACGAAAAGGCAATAAAATTTCTTACATCAGCCTATGAAGAGTTTCTGACAAATTACCCAAATTCTTTCCATAATAAAGTGAATATTCTTCGGTCTACTTGTTATTTACAAATGGAAGAAAAGAAATTGGAAGAAGCCCATAAGACAATGAATAGATATCTGTATAATGCTTTAGGGCAGGTCAAATTTACTCAGAATCTTCCAAAGATGCATTATTATAGTTTTAGAGGAGTTTCGGACTATACTATAGATGAAATCAAGAATGAAAAGATATCATTATCTCACCCTAGGATGTTTAATGATCCTCTTGATACAATTCTTGTTTGGTGGCTTGAAAACGAAATAAAGGCAAAAGGGGGAGGAAATGAGCCGGAGATGCGTTTCAGGCTGCTGATGAAGAAAGCTTCTGAACATATAAAACTTCGATGTCTTATAGGTTCAAAATATTATGAAGGTGACAAATGGCAAGATCGCAAAGTAGAAGATCTTTCTGTTTTAATGTGGGCACACTATGCAAATAGTCATACAGGGATATGTATTGAATACAAATTTGATAATAAGTTTTTTAAAACAAGAACACTTACCAACGAGGAAGAATTAGTGATGATTGCCCCTATGGAATATGTCCAAAAGATTGATCTTAGTTCAGAAGTGCCTAGCATGAAAAAAGCATTATTTACAAAAAGTAATTTTTGGAACTATGAGAATGAGATGCGTTTGTGTTTTTATAATGTAAATGATAGCAACGATTTTCCTGAAATTGATTGTAAAGGAGCAATTAAGGCTGTATATCTTGGAGTGAAGTGCAGTGATGAAAATAAGAGAAAAGTTGAAAAAGCTATTGGTGACAAAGATATTCCCCTCTATCAAATGGAAGTGGATCAAGAATTGCTAACACGATTGAAAAAAAAGCAAATTGGTTAAGATTATGGAAAATGTGATTAATAGACAGAATGAATTAAGAAAATGTGTGCAGAACTATGAAGAGTCCGTACTGAACTCAACTATAGAAAATATAATTTCGGAATTACCTCTATTTATCAGATATAAAGGTGTCCGGCGTTCTAAATTGGTAGTTGTTGAGGCAGAAAAACCAATTACGGACATCATTAATATTATATATAAAAAGGCTATTTCCCTATTGGAATCTGATAGCTCATTATCTGAAAACATTGAGGTTTTTACTCTTAGTGTTATCTCTGATTGTCAGAGAACCGAGTATACTTCTCTGTTTATGAAAAATGGTCTTTCCTTGACATTGACAGACCGTATACAAATGGAATCAATTGGGTGTTTCAACCATTTGTTTGTTTCTGATGATAATACTGTTGACTATGATAGTTCGCTATACGAGTATCTTTCTATGAGTAATGAGACCAGTGATGTCAAAAACAGCCTGTTTTACGCATTACTTCTGATGATGATATATCAAAATCAGCCTATTACTAAAGATTCGTTGGAACGTAAAATGTGTGAAAAATACGGAAAGTATGTCGGAGATGTATCTTTAGCTTTAAAAGCGTTGCGGAAACAGAAAAAAATCTCTCTTCCAGAGAAAGGTGGGACTTTAAAATTGAAAGAAGAAGAAAAGATAAGATTGGAGAAGTCGTTGAAAGAGGAAAGAGTACTAGAAGAAGACTTTAAGAACCGGTATAACTCGATAGTGTTAAAATATGGCGTAGAAAATAGTGAAGAAATCATCGAATTGCTTAGAGAAGCCTATCAAGCGCAATATTTGTGGCATTCACAGGCTGATGATGATGAGAAAAGAAAAGACGATGCAGGAAGGGAATATTTTGAAAAAATAGAAAACTTTGTTGTGTCTCAGATTGGAGACAAGGCTGGTGATTTTATAGGAGAAATCAGACAATTATGTAAAAAGAGCGATTATCTTAGTAGATATAGCTTAAGTCATTCATTTTTGCAATTATACTGTACCTCAAGTTATGAAAAATATATTAATAATAAGGAAAACTACATTATTCTAGATACACCAGTTGTGACCAATTATCTTTGTTATCTTAGTAAGCTAGATTATAAAAATGATATAGAGTGGGATAATCCTGATTACCAGAGTGTGAAATCCTTGGTTAGATTGAAAGAAACAGACAAAGAAAAGATAAGTTTCTGCATCCCATACGACTATCTTTTGGAGACTGTTGGTGAACTAAAAAAGGCATTACAGTTTTCATGGTTTGATCAAATAGATTTAGCCATACCTTTTGAGACAGGTAATACTTTCTATAATTATTTCCTTTTCGTAAAAAAGGGGAGAAATGATAATGGAGAAGATGTTGTGAACTTTACATTCTCAGATTTCTTGAAGGAAATGGGATTTGAAGAATGCAATCCGGATGCTTCACTATTTACTAAACGCTCTTTGGCCTATTTGAACTTTATTTTCCAAAAAACAGGTAACTATACTCTTGATCCGATTAAGGAACGCTATGATGTGTTTGATAAAATACGAGAGGATTATGAGTATTATCTTCAGTACAAGGATAAAAAGAAAACAATGGCAGCAGTTAATAGTGATGTGCGCCAAGCATTGTATGTTGCCAATGAATCAAAAAACGAAGATTATGCTGACACTAATTTCTTTCTTGCGACTTGGGACAAGTCTTTAAGGAAACTTCGTGACATTGTAAACGAAGAGTTATTTTTAATTTCAAGTTATAGTGTGATGACTCCTGCTAATCTGGCAAATAAGCTTGCATTCAGAAATTTCAGCCTTAGTGAAAAAGGGGTGAGTGATGATGTCTTTGCGTATGCTAATAGCGGATATAATTTGGTCTCAAAAGTACAATCGCTCTATGATAACGTATTAACACCATATTTTGCAAACGCAAACAATCATAATGCAACGTTGGTAGCTACCATGTTAAAGATGGAAAAAGACTGTCAGGACATTGAAAGTAAAGAGGATGGACGAGTCAAAGAGAATACTGTATTGGCAGACATTTTCCTACCGATTGTCTATGCTTTGCCAGAAAACGACCTTTCTACTCAGAATCTCCGAGAATTCTTAGCTGATGAGAATAACAATGAGTTTGTGATAAATCTTTTACAAGAGGCTTTTAGCGAGTATGCTAAAGGCCAAACACTGGATATAAGTGAGCGTTTTTGTATAAAGATGAAAGAGAATCTGTCCAAAGACGATGTGGAGATCAAATTGTAAAATGGTATACCCCAGTTCGGGATAATAGTTATCAAAACAGCATAAGTCATTTAATGTCCTCGATGTAATAGCTATCAAGTGCTTGAGGATTGTTGTCGAAGAAGTAGTATGTCGCCAGTGTGAAGATGATAGGTTATGAGCGTATCAGGGAATATTTGATGCGACGCATGGCAAGGCAGAATGTAGATGCCGAGATAGCCTATCATGAAGCAAAGATAAGGGAACTGAGAAACCGCAGGGGGATTTAATTGAAGGTTTTTATGAATATTATATCAAAAAAACGAATAGGTGTTGATGGAATCGAACGGAATTTGGATGATATCCGTGATTATCTTGTTGGAGAGATAGAAAGTGGTATTTATTCAAAGTTAACAACTTCGCCTGGCTTATTAGGGCAGGGTGTTGTCAATGATATTATACTCCATCTTCACGATATTTTAACTGCAGATCCTGTGGAATTGAAACGTATTGCCGATGATGTCGATGCAAACTATATGAATGTATTCTGTATGCATAATAATAATCGTTGGGTTAGTACGGATCTTGGAAAAAAGTTGCTTAAGGCATTTAATTATCAAGGGTATCGAGAGAATGTACTGGTAAATGTTGCAAAGATGCTGAACGTAAAGACGTGCCCTTATTGTAATATGCACTATACGCTATACGCTAACGAATATAGACAAGGAAGACGAAAGTTAAAGATCTCGAAGATAACCAGATTCCAGTTTGATCATTTCTTCGATAAGATGCGTTATCCGATGCTTAGTATGTCGTTCTACAACCTTATACCGTCTTGTTCTATATGCAACCAAGGTAAGTCTGCCAAACATCTGGCACTGGCATATCATCCATATGCCTCGAATATAGGCAAACAGTTTCATTTCGAGTTGGCAGCCCCATTGGACCCTTATACATCTGCGAGAGTAAAAGACGAAGTAGAAATTGACCTTGTGCCAACAACTAGTGTGAATCAGCATGATTTCGATACATACGTAAACACTTTTCACTTGAAATCTCTTTATAGCCGTCATGGCGATGTGGTTCAAGAGGTTTTCGATAAAGCTTATGAGGATCCGTATTATCTTAATCCTGCAAACTTTAATTTCTTGAGCAATCGAGCAACAGATTATTTGAAGCAATTGTGGTTAGGGAATTACGTTAAACAAGAGGATATAGAGAAACGCCCTTTGGCTAAGTTTATGCAGGATTTGTGGAAACAAGCAAAAGGAGAATGAATAAAAACAGATTTTTGAAAAAGCTATTTATGGGAACTTGGATAAAGAAATTACCAAAGGATTATTGGATGCATCCGTCATATTGTTATGATGATGTAATGCTTTGGCAGAATGGCAAAGTTTATGTGATGGATAATCACAGGGATGCAGCTTGGTGCTGGTTACAACAGTGCAAAGATGAGGAACAATATAATTTCATGCACATTGACAAACACTATGACATGGGTGATTACTATTATGATGAGGACTTGATACCGATTAAAGAGAATCGTAATATGAATTACCAAACATATGCGAATCTCATACGGAAAGATGGAGAATTCAAAACCATAAGATGGGATAATTATATCAGATTCGCATTTGACCTGCGTCCAGACTGGTTTAAAAGTAATATATTTCTGACGCATCAGCAAGGTGATATATGTGAAGGATGGCATAAGAACAATATGCAGTTGAGAGAGTTGGATACGTTATTTATGTTTTTTTATGTTAACCAGTACTTGCTTGAAATATCGGAATTTCTCGATGGTGTTGCTAAAGGTTCGAGTAATTTGAAATGGATAGTCAATTTGGATTTGGATGTTTTCTTTTATCATTTTGGTGACACGGTTCATGTTCAGTTGTTTTCTGACGAATATATTAGGGGAATTGGTAAGTTGTTGCAAAAAGCTATGGATAGAATTCAGGTGCTAACTATTGCAATGAGTCCAGATTGTTTATGTGGAAATGGTATGAAAGAAAAATGGGATAATGGTTTTAGGGTATTAGAAATAATGGCAGAGGATTTATATGCTCTTTGGGAATTTCCCTTCCCTCCTAAGTATGATTATTCGTCAGCTAAGGAAAATATAGGTTAGTGTATGACTACTGCTAGGGAATTTATAAAAACAGACTCTTAATCTATTCTGTTTTAATATACGACTATGAAGTATATCTCCGACAGAGATTTATCTAAGGAACAGGTTTTGATGGAATGAGATGTGTCGCGAATTATTTGAATTATACATAATTGCAAAAAAGACATATAATTGCCTTTCCCTCCACAACAAATTGAAGATAGTATTATCCTTTAGAATTTAATGATATACCATTGTATTTACGTAAGTGGTGGATGGAACTGTAAATAATTGATAAAAGTCTCGTTGAATGAAGAGTTTTTGTGGTTTTATTATTAAATTTGCAACAGAATAGAATGAGATTGGGCTTTCGGCGTTTCACTGTACTGCAGTATTATGTTGGAGATATTCGACCTTTTTAATGACTATAGATAATATTTATATTATGAGATCAATTCTGTTAAGTTATGCACAGCCAATGCATCAAGGCTATGCTCATTCTTATCATTATGATAATGATGCTAAGTTGAATGTCGTGAGGAATGAAAAAGGTATGGTCATACCATTTGTTGATTCAAAAGATGATAAGCTTTGTATCTCTACAAAGACTGAGGCTTTAAGAGAATCGGACGATACGGCCAACGAGATGCTTCTTATATCAACTAAGACAAGGGCAGAAATGGAATCTGATGATGAAGGTTCTTTTATTTACAAATAAAGAAGATATTACAACTGACTTCATTGTTCAGGAATTAAAACGGCAGGAAATAGATTTCTATCGTTTTAATACTGAGGAGCTTTCTAAAACGGTTGAGATCGTTCTTGATTTTGAGAGAGAACAGTATCTACTGATTGACAAACTGGACAATAAGGAGCTTCATCTTCTAGATTTTACGGATATATACTACCGTAGACCAGAACTGCCTCTATATGATGATGCAGATTTAACTGAAGGTGAGAAATCTTTTCTTCAAATAGAGATTTATTACACCTTAGAGGGTGTTTATAGGTTACTTTCAAAAAAACATTGGTTTAACAATGTATTTGCGATAAGAAATGCCGAAAACAAGATTTATCAACTTTTGCTGGCAAAAGAGGTTGGGTTGACTATTCCTTCGACATTGATATCAAATCATTATGATAGTGTAGAGCGATTTGTAAGGTATGGTAAACATATCATCAAACCTGTGCATAACGCAAGGATTATGGATGTAAAGCATCCTCAGATTGTATATACATCAGAAATAACACAAGCGATAAAGAAGGAAGAAGCTGAGTTTAATATCAATTATCTTCAGAATAAAATTGAAAAACGTTGTGATCTTCGATCTACTTTTGTGGGAGAAAAGTGTTTTGCAGTAACTATTGACTCTCAACAGTTAGAGGATACTTGTATAGATTGGAGAAGAGGTGAGCATATCTTACAGCATACACCGATAGAACTGCCTCAGGATATTCAGACAAAATGCCTTCGACTGATGCAGAGATTGAATTTGGATTATGGTGCTATTGATTTTGTGTTAGACAAACAAGGCAATTATGTGTTTCTGGAGATTAACCCGAATGGGCAGTGGGCTTGGATTGAGCATCTGGCAGGACTACCGATTTCAAAAGAAATAGTAAAATGTTTATGTTATTCAGTTTGATTCGTAATATGCTAAACAGTAATATCCCTTCCAATTCTGATGAAAAACACCAGAAAAATGGTGAAGCACGAGAAGATGATGAGATAGAATTTCTCAAACTGAAGTATGAGAAGTTGCAATACATTGATGAGAAAGAAAGAGAAAGGGATAAGACCATAGAGAACAAGGCATCAATGTTCATAGGATCGACATCTATCATGGGGGCGATAATCATCGGCTGTGCCAATCTAGTTTCAAATGGTTCCAGTGCTTATTCATACGTCAATATGTGTATACTCCTGTTTATGCTTATCCTGATATACTGTTTGGGACGATCCATAACTTATTCAGTACTGACATTGAGGAAACGAGTATTTTGGAATTTGGGAGTAGATGATTTGGAGAACACAACAAATAAGAAGGATCACTACAAGAAACTAATCAATAGCACAATTAGAATTATCAAACATAACCAGGCGCTTATTAATAGTAAAGTTGACTCAATGGAGATAGCTCAGGAGAGTTTTGTGGACTTTTGGATATGGTCTGGGGTATTCTTAATGAACATATTGGTTTATCACGTGTTTCATGTTTATGGAATGGGCGTGTCGTGGAATACGCTTCTACGGGTGATTGTAACAATGGCATTATCTGGAATTGGATATTTGGTGGTAGCAAGCATGGTCGCAAGATGGAAAAATACGGATGAAGATTAAGCAAATCCAAATGTAGATGATGAAATAAGAGCTGTTTGTTTGATGTCTATATCTCGAAATCAAGGAAGTGATTGATGAATAAGTAGATACATGAATAATGATAAAATAAGGCATTTACGAAGTTTGAGGTAGCTACTACTTCGCATAAACTATATATTGAAAGAGGACTGGTTTTTTCCTCTTTTTCATGTATGAAAAACATCTCTATTGCAATTCTTTTTGAAATCCTCTAACTTCTTGAGTAGAATTGTCTCGAGATCCCCTTTGCATAAGTAAAGAGAACAAACACCTCTGGATGCAATTTTGATGAAATCAAAATATTCTTGACTATAGAAAAATTTTTTAAAATGTTCAATGTATTCTTTAGGTACCAAAACACCATAAATGCAATCGCTGATTTGTATTAGGCCTTCCTCTAGAAATTGAACTTTTCCTATACATCTCTTACCAACCCTAGCGATCAAGAAACTGTTCTGTTTCATGATACTCTTTTCTTTCGCGTCGTAAGGATAATGCCAATTAATGCCAGATTTGTTAAAGCATGTTGTATGGAAATAAGGCAATCCTTTCTTTTTCAATTCATCGTGAGAAAGCCGGCCTCGGATAATTGAAATCTCTCCATTATTCTTTATTTCCTCTTTATTCTGACTTTTCTTCCATTTATGGTAGGAATAGTCCATTCGCTGAGCTAATTGTGATGATGGAACCATGATAGACTCAGACAACCTGTAATTCTCTATAACTGCATTGAGTTCTGTTTTTCTACCATTATTATTCTCCTTTCGAATAAAGAGAATTCCTGTTTTAGCTTCCGTATATGAGAAACTCTTCTCTGGTAACTCAACGACCCTCTCAATGTAATAATTCTCTATCAAACTTTGCCTTAAATAAGAATAATTCCTGCCAGTCATTATGCTATAAGGGACAATTATTGCAAGCATGCCTTTAGGCTTAAGAAAAAGCAGATTATATGCCAAAAATAATATGTCACTAGATGCAAACTTCTCCTTGCGGTTCATCTTTAACTGAGCACGACCTATCAATTGTTTTATAAATTCGTTATTCTCTAAAGTTTCATAAGGAGGATTACATATGCCAATATCTACACTATTATATCTGATACCAAGTTTCTTGTCTAAATCTGGAGTATTACAATCAATATTTATAGAATTAAAACCCTGTTCAGATAAGCAATTACAATTGCTTTCATCAATATCGGCTACAATATATCTGGCATCTTCCCATTTTTTTCTTGCAGAGTTTGTCAAAGCGCCATTGCCTGCACCCAAGTCCAATACCAAACCTACGTCTTTTTTAGACATACATCTTACCATCAGAGAGGCAATCTCGTCGGACGTATAATACTGTGAATGTTTAATCATAAAAAGACCTTGTAGAGGTTCCACTGTTTAACATTTTTGCTTCTATCTTTTTCTCGGTCAGGATGATCATATAAAACACTTAGTTTATTAGAGTCATGTAAGACTTTAAAGACACATGCGCCTAATGACATTGGTTTGGTGCCAAATGGCAATATGAACAACTTTTGATGCTCAGACAAACCATTATAAACACGCTCTAACTTTTCATATACAGCCAATGGGTTTGAAGCTCCAGCATAATAAAATTCTGTAGATATTCTATACCGATCAATTATAGGCAGATGATTTGCGTACGTATTCATATCCCAACCCACTGTATAAGGAGGCATTCCAAATAACAATTGACAATTAGGGCCCTGTAAATCCAGTTCTTCAAAAACTCGTCCTACTCGTTCTGATTCGAATCCACATAGAACAACGGCTTTGTCATTAGTCTCAAATGCCATATAATGCTGTGGTATACCTAAAAAGCCCTCGAATAATTTTGTTAAATGAAAATGATGCCTTTCTGAGAAGTTTTCATATCGTCTTAAATATTTATGGGGTTCTAGATAAAGTGAATCAAAATGAGAGATTTGCAAATCTTTTATCGTTTGAATTAACAAAAGCATTTCAACTACACCTAGCGAGGTACATTCCAACAAGACATTTGATTGCTCATTTATCCCCTTTTCTTTGAGATAGTCAGCAATCTCATAACATTCTATTATCTCATTGCCATCAAATACTAATTGATAAGTTTCAGGGTGATATATAGTCAGAATCTGACAAAACGATTTCGTTTTAGTATACTCTATTGCATCCTTACAACGATCGTCTATTTCATTGCCGTAAAAAGCGAAATCCCAGTTTTTGGTTGATATAAGATCTGGTTTATCGCCATATTCCATTACTATATTCATAGTTCAAACAAATCTTTTGGGGAGTTTTTTGTAATTGGCAGAGAAAACAATCTTGTTAGTCGCCTAACAATCCTGTTATTGTCTTCATCATTACCTTTGTATATTGTAATTATGTCATCTGAAGTAAGTTCAATTCTTCTTTTCTTGCGGAAACTAATAGTAAAATACGCAGAATAAATAGGATTAAACAGATATTCTACACCATTCTCAAGCCCCTTTTGTTTTGTCAATTTGCTCTCATAAAGGACAGACCATTTGACAAGATTTGACAAGATTGCTATACATTCAGGTTTTATCTCACCTTTAACACTAAATTGATTCTGTTCTGGCTCGCTCTGACTATCTCTTTTTCTTAATTCTTCGAAAATATTACCTAGTCTTAGTGCAAAAGTATAAAGTAGATTACCTTGAGGGCCAAATTGCTTTATTTCCTTAAGCATATTATCACTAACATATTTAACAGCTACCATTTGATCTTGTGGTTCTACTATATGAGTATCATTCCAATTCTCTGATTGCGATAGAGAGCGATAACATAATTCCAAAAAATGGCGAATGTTATCTTTTGACATAGTTACAAAACTATCATACCCTGCATATAAGGGACATAATCTATTTACTTCACCATAATAATACAAAATACAACCAAATAAATTATTGTGTATCCAATCGGTAAACTTCGACTTTCCGTCTTTTATATATTTTACCAATTCCTCATATATCATCGGTACATCTGCATGATCCCTACTAAAAAGGGCGTGCAAAATTACAATAGCTGACGAAGGAACTTTGATGGATTCTATTTTTTCAAAATAGTCTTCCATTTTAAGACGAATAAGATCATCTTGTATTTTTTCTTTTACTCTCTTACTTAGAACCTTATCATTAATTATTATATCTGCAACATCGCTATCCGTTAAAATAGGGAATATTGATTTTATTTTATTACGTATGTCTTCAACATAATTTTTTTCTGACCGAGATTTTAATGTTTCAGTATGAACATCATACAAATAGCCAGTGTCTGGTAATATACTATAATGAAGATACTGATGTACTTTCAATAAGAATATTTCAGAGGCGAAAGTCTCAAAATGCTCCTTAAGTAAAATCTCAAGGTCAATTTTTCGATAATCGTGTATTTCTACTATTTTTTCTTCACCTAACGTATCAGTTACATCCATAGCTTGATGCTTCATTGCTATATTAAAAACAAGAGGGGGTTGGCTTTGCTTAACCCAAGTGTTTACAATTTTCTTCTGTGTTTTGTTTAAGTTTTCATATTCATCAATGTAAACATTGTATGAAGAATTCTTCAACACACCTACCTGTTCCCTAACGCATTCAATAATTTCATTAAGAAGATCTTTAGGATAAAATAGTGGATGGTCATCTTTTTTGTAATTGCTAACCCAAGACTGAAACTTAATATATTGAATATGAAGATACTTTTTCAAACTCAACAAGTCATCTGGAATATTAGAATCAAATCCCTTTAAAAAGGAAAAATCAATCTTAGATATTTCGTCACTTAGATCTTCTCTAACAGTTTTTATATTTAATAGGCTGTCTATAATCTCAGATGAAAGAATTAGTACTCCCATATTTATAAATGCTTGCATCCATAAATCTGTATCGGCACCTCTTAAATCCATCATCTTAGCAAAAGCAATATCCATCTTCCAGTATACACCGATTCTACGAAAATCTTCATCTTCAAATTCCTGGCGTTTACGTGAAAATTGGGTTGCATGACAAAGATAGCGTATGAGCATGGTTTTTCCACTACCTCTTCCGCCTTCAATTATTTGTGGCTTCTCAGATTTTAACAATTGCAAGCTGTCGTAATATGGGGGTATGACGAATTCATTTGTCAAGTCAAAACCGTACTCCTCAGCTCTATTTCTTGTTATATCACTATTTATTTCCATTATTTACCACGTTTTACCAATAATCTATTTAACTTATCGTTAGTATAATATAAGATAGGAAGGCTGTCATTAGGTATACCACTTTGAAAAGCGTATGCCAACCCCAAATCCCCTCTGCCAAGTGAATAGTTCTTTTTTACGCCCTTTGATTCCATAAACTCCACATACCATTTCTTGAATTCACTTGGATTATTCAATTCAATTTCACGATATGGTAATTGAATAAAGATATCATCATCGTAAGGAATATACTCTGCAAAAAGCACCTTAACAAAAGGGAACTCGTTTAAAATCTCATTGTATCCCTTTTCATGAGCTGCACATAGCATCACATATACATATACATCATCATACTCTGATAGCCTGGACTCGCTTAATACACTTTTCATCTGTTGACCGGTTCCTGTTAAATCATCAACAAATAAAAATGTCCTTACACCATCGGCATACGCTTGAGGTATTTGTTCATTCTTAATATTTAGCTTCGAAGATATCTCTAGATGATGGTTCATCATGCCGACAATAGTATAGCCACTTTTTGTTCCCTTATCTGATGTTGTTACTGCTGTGACGTATCTCAAAACATTTTGACTATTTTGCTTTTTTAATAAATTAAGAGGATTCTCACTTTCATTGTAAAGAGGATTTTTATCTATCCTCCACTGATTGTGAAGATGTTTAGTGAAAAGATCAAATAGCATTGATATAACCTGTTCTTCATTCCGATAAACAAGCCAGTCAAGGAGGCAAGAGGCGAAGAATTTCTCTTCAATTGAGGTGAAATTTTTAGACCATGCACTCAAATTGTTAGAGTCGATGCCACGCCAAATACCAAATTGAATCAATTTTTCGCATTGGTCTTTTTTCTTCTTGATAAATACTTCAATCTCGCTAGGTAACATTTTGCATTATTATTTTAGGCAGACAAAGTGAGGGAATAGTGTATATTAGGAAGTATTATCAGAAACATGCTGCCGTCAATTCTTTGCCCAACTTGTGGATATGGCCGAGGATGGCACTCTCGCGCTCGGCTGATGGTTTCTTGAAACCATTGATGTAGTTGCGTAGCAGGGTGGCATTCATGCCCATAGAACGGGCAAACTCAGCCACGTTGATTTCCTTATGGGTAAGGAAGAATCGCTGCAGGGGTGTCGGCTCGGTATCGTCGTAGGTAAAACTCTCGAAGCTGATGTCCTCGTCAAGTCTACGCCAATGTATGCCATCGAAACCGAAAGTGTAAGCAGCCCTTTCTTCATCGGTTGCCGTTCGCAACTTAGGATACCAGAGGAGCGACTGGCTATACTCTCGTCCTTCCTCGTCACGACCGTAAATGTGTTCTGTATCGAACCAAATTTCTTTAATCTTCATATGTTTATCCTCCTTTATTTGTTAAAATGTTCGTTCCAACGTTTGATAATGATGTCGGCGTTTTCGTCAATCACCGCTTTGATCTTACGGAAGTCGTTCGCTTTGATGCTCTGCTTCTCAGTGAGAATGAACTCAGTACCATTCCACTCAAACTTAGCCATGCCGCTATTGCCCTCCACATGGATGTGCACTGGCTCATGTTCCTTGCTGTAGAAGAAAAACGAAAACCCAAAGAATCTGAATACTTCTGGCATATTTCT
>AUXO018612681.1_pt1 | contig 15882 bp, 13 predicted proteins | sample 768731 | NCBI WGS metagenome assembly AUXO01 (sample SAMN02715735, study PRJNA202380) | gut metagenome | biome: sheep rumen | host: Ovis aries | place: New Zealand: Palmerston North
GAAGCAATGGAAAAACAAATGCGTGCTGAACGTGAAAGACGTGAAGCTATTCTTAGAGCAGAGGGAGAAAAGAAAGCTGCTATTCTTACTGCTGAAGGAGAAAAAGAAAGTACTATCTTAAGAGCTGATGCTAAAAGAGAAGCTAAAATTAGAGAAGCTGAAGGTGAAGCTGAGGCAATTGTTAAGATTCAAGAAGCTACTGCTCAAGGTCTTAAGTTATTAAAAGAAGCTAATATGGATGAAGCTGTTTTAAAATTAAAGAGTTATGAAGCTTTAGTAAATGTAAGTAATGGTCAATCTACTAAGATTATTATTCCAAGTGACTTACAAGCAATCGCAACAATAGGAACTACATTAAAAGAAACAATGAAAAATGATAAATAAAAAAATACCCATTTGGGTATTTTTATTTTGTATAAAGATAAAGAATTAGTTGAATTATTAAGATTAATGGATTAAGTGTAATAAACTTTATCTTTTTAGTTTTATGGTGGAATATAATCATTCCTAATATTGAACCAATACTACCACCAACTATAGATAGCATTATTAATACTTTTTCTGGTACTCTTTGTTTATTTTTTATTGCAGAGTATTTATCAAATCCATATGTTAGGAACGTAATTATGTTTATTGTAATTAAGTATTCTATCATAATTTACTTCCTTGATAAGTATCTCTTTTAACCATTTCTTTATCAATATCGTTCATTACACAGAATTTCTTTACTAACCATTTTGGTTCTATTAAGTCTTCTAATTTAGGATCACCTGTTATTCTGTGTATTACTATTTCAGGTCTTAATAATTCTAATTGATTAACTACTATGTCAATATATTCTTCCTTTGTTAAGACATGGAACTTTTCTTTTTCATACATTATTTCTAATGGAGTATCTTTAGTAATACTTAACATATGAATTTTGATTCCTTGAATATCTAATTTATTTAAATACTTAACGGTATTTAGCATATCTTCTTTAGTTTCATATGGTAGACCATTGATAATATGGACAACTACATCTATATTTCTTTTTCTTAGTTCTTTTACCATATTCTCGAAACATTCTAGAGAATGACATCTATTAATTAATTTTGTAGTTTCTTCTTTTATTGTTTGTAGACCTAATTCTATTTGTAAGTAGGTCTTTTTATTTAATTCATTCAAATAATCTAAGCATTCGTTTGAAATGGCATCTGGACGAGTTGCAATACTAATACCAACAACATTATCTTGTTCTAAGACTTTATCATGTAGTTTTTTTAATACTTCAACTGGTGCATAGGTATTAGTTCTTGCTTGAAAGTAACCAATGTACTTTGCATTAGGCCATTTCTTAAGCATCATTTCTTTTCCATCATTAAATTGTTTTTCTATATTATCTAATGGATTACCAGCAAATTCTCCAGAACCTGTTTTGGAGCAATAAATGCATCCTCCAAATCCTACGGTTCCATCAATATTTGGACAAGTAAATCCTGCGTTTAAACTAACTTTGAATATCTTACTATTAAATTTTTCTTTATAGAAATAATCTAATGTATGATATCTTTTATTGGTATTTGAATATTTAAACATTATATCTCAAAGATGGTATAGATATAGATGGCTTTTATTAGATCGAATGGTCTTGTGATTATTTTACTTTTAACTTTTTCATATTCTTTTGCTTGTAATAATTTATAGATACTTAATACAGAATTTTTTTCTTTATTTTTTAGTTTTTTTCTAACTTCATGTTTTAATAATCTATTAAATCTTTTGCATGTATATATTTTTGAATCATCAATATTAAATTTATATCCTGTATCTTCTATTCCTTTTAGAATAATATTATCTTTAATATCTTGTGGTAAATCTATTCTTTTTTCAAATTCTTTAATTGCATGTTCTGAATTAAATATTTTATTTAAGATATAGCGATATGTTTCTTCATATTTTGTTTTAAATTTATGTACTTCGTTTAATCTGAAGGTATAGTGATTACCTTCTAATTTGCCAAAAGCTTTCATAGTATCGTTATAACCGTATTTAATATTTAATCTAGAGTATTCTGCATCAAAAACTAAGAAGTTACTTAAATTGTTTCTTGGACTTATAATTGTTTGTTTAATCTTTTTCTTAGTTTTTCTTTTCAATCCTACTTCATGTAAATCTACTATTATTGCTTCATCTGCTCCCATATCTATAGCTAAATTAACTGGTAAATTATCATAATAACCACCATCGATATATTTTTCTCCATCTATATCTTTTGCTTTAAATGCTGGAAAACAAGATGCTGATGCAAGAATGTAGTCTCCTAATTTATCTCTTGGTATATCTTTTTTTTGTAGTAATAATGGTTTTTTTGTAGTTAGATTATAAGTTACTAAACCATAATTAATTCTTGAATTATAAAATCTATTTAGTTTTAAGTTTTTATTAATCAAATCTTGTAATTCTTTTACTTCTGTACCACCATCATTTATAAAGTTTTTTACAAAGCCTTTATATAGGGTACTTAGTTTACTACTATTATTAAATTCACTACCAAATATATTTTTATAATTTAGATTTTTCCATACGTGTATTGCTCTAAAGTATGTGTTTTGAGTAATTAATGCTCCATTAATTGCTCCACTTGATGTTCCTGTTACTATATCAATTTTTATACCTAATTGTTTTAGTGCTTTCCATACTCCGATTTGATAGGATCCTTTACTTCCTCCACCGGATAAAACTAATGCTTTCATAGACACCTCTTAACTGTCAAAACCGAGTAAATTATACCATAAATATCGTTAAAAATCAATTTGGGTGTGATATACTTGATATAGTAGGAGAATTATAGTTATGTCAACGGTTCGTAAGATAAAATTAAAACCACCTATAATTAAATTTTTAAAGGCGATTCTTTTTATAATCGTACTTATTTTAGGTGTGTTCTTATTTTATCGTTATGAGATATATACAATTAAAAAGTTAGGTTATAATGAAAAATCTAGTAATTATATTTTGTTTCATGGTTTAAAAGATTATGTTGAACCCCTTGGTAAAAACAAGACTTTGAATGAAGCATTTTCTTCTCCTGATTATATTGAAGAAAACTTAGATCATTATAAGAATATAAAGTATGTTAAACAAAATTATTTTATTTCTAATATTAATACTTTAATCGAGAAAGGTTATTCTAATCGTAATATTAATTTAATATTTGCCCATGGAAATGGTGAAGATGTCCGTGAGTTTGCGAAAAGAGATAAAGTAAGATATTTAGAGGAGTTCTTTTCTGTTTCATATGCTAAGTTACGTAACTATGATCGTTATGTTAAGTATTCTGATGAGACTGGTGAAGATGATGATGTTACTGTATTAATTGTTAATTTAGATTTGGATAAAGAAAACTATGTTGATCCTATTATAGTAAAAGAGTTTAGTACTACTATGTTAGTAAATAAACATAGACAATTACAAGAAGATTTTGAACCTGATAATTTGGTAAAGATTCCAGAGCCTTATGCCAGTGATAATGATTTATTGGGATCTAGAGAAGCAGTTGATGCATTTAAGTTAATGTATAAAGCTGCAAAAGATGAAGGTTTTGGTATAGTTATTAATTCTGCTTATCGTAGTTATAAAGATCAGGAGGAAACATGTAATACTTATCGTAATTTATATGGAGATAATTATGTTAATAAGTATGTAGCTCGTCCTGGCTTTTCTGAGCATCAAACTGGGTTAGGTTTTGATATTGGTAGTACAACTACTAATGTTTTTAAGAATTCTAAAGAATATCAATGGATGGAAGATAATGCATATAAGTATGGATTTATTTTACGTTTTCCACAAAAGTGGGTTACTTATACAGGATTTAATCCTGAGCCATGGCATTATCGTTATGTAGGAAAAGAAATATCTACATATATTCATGAACATAATATCCCATTTGAAGAGTATTATGCGATGTTTTTAGACGATTAATTATTGGAATATTGATATCTTTATGGTATTATGTTATTAAGAATAAGAAGGTGTTATTATGTATCCACTTGGGAAGCAATTTGAGATTGATTCTACTAAGAGTAAAAGTGATGCTAAGAATGTTTTTCAAGGAAACTGTTTCCGTATCTCTGTTATCAGTGATCGTGTAGTTCGTCTTGAATATTCAGCAACTAATTCTTTTGTAGATAATCCAACACAACTTATTAAGAAACGTGATCTGGGTAAACCAGATTTTGGTGTGCGTCAAGATAATAATATTTTGGAAATAACTACAAAATATTTTGTTTTAACTTATGTAAAAGGACAACCTTTTATAGGTTCTAAGATGGATCCTACAAAGAACTTAAAAATAACACTTCGTAGTAGAGAAAAAGACAGACAAAAAGATTGGTACTACGGACATCCTGAAATCCGTAATATGAATGGTAATATGGTTTCTGTTGATTTTGGTATTCCTCGTGAATTACAAAAGGGACTATATTCATTAGATGGTTTTGCTTCTATTGATGATAGTAATAGTCGTATCATTATTAATGATGGTACTTTACTTGAACCTATTGAAGGACACTATGATATTTATGTATTTATGTATGATAAAGACTTTAGACAAGCTTTATTTGATTATTATAAAATGACTGGTTCTCCATCATTAATTCCTCGTTATGCCTTAGGTAACTGGTGGAGTAGAAATGTAACTTATGATGAAAAAGGTGTAGATGACTTAGTTCGTAAGTTTGAAAAAAAGAAAATACCTTTATCTGTATTATTGTTTGATCATGATTGGCATTATCGTAATGTAGGTGAATATAAAGGTTTAAAAGTTGGTTATACTTTTAATAATGCTTTATTTCCTAATCCAAAGGCTATGACTGATAAACTTCATAGTAAAGGTATTCGAGTTGGATTAGTTGTTGATCCTATGGGTGGTTTTTATCCACATGAAACTTATTATAAACAGGCTTCTGAGTATTTGGAGGTATTGGATTCTAAAGTAATTCTATTTGATCCATTAAATCCTAAGCTTTTAGATGTTTTATTTAAAATATTTTTACATCCACTTGAGGCTCAAGGGGTAGATTTCTTTTGGAATGATAGTATGGGTGGAGGAGATATTAATAAGATTTGGGCTTTAAATCATTATATGTATCTTGATAGTGGTAGAGCTACTGCCCAAAGACCTATGTTACTTGCACGTAATGGATTATGTGCACCACATCGTTATCCTGTTTTATATGGTGGTTCTAGTGAAGTTAGTTGGGCTGCCTTAAAGAATTTACCATTCCAATATTTGAATGCTGCTAATATTGGAGTTAGTTGGTGGAGTCATGATGTTGGTGGAAACCATGGTGGAGTTGAGGATGGTGAGTTATATATTCGTTATCTTCAACTTGGGGTGTTCTCTCCAATTCTTAGATTCCATGGAGCAAGAGGACCATATTACAAACGTGAACCTTGGTTATGGGATGTTAAAACTGAAAATATAGCGGCTGATTATTTAAGATTACGTCACCGTTTTATTCCTTATTTATATACAGAAGCATATAATTATACAAAGAGTGGTACACCATTAATTCAACCATTCTACTATAACTATATGTGGGTTTATGATGATGAATTATATCGTAACCAATATTATTTTGGTTCTCAGTTGTTAGTATGTCCAATACTTGAAAAAAAAGATCGTACTATGAATCGTACTGTTCATCGTTTCTTTATTCCAGATGGTGTTTGGTATGACTTTGTTACTGGTAAGAAATTCCCAGGTAATAGAAAATACACATCTTTCTTTAAAGAAAGTGAGTATCCTGTATTTGCACATGCTGGTAGTATTATTCCTTTAGGTAACCGAAGTGATTATAATAATACTGGTTTACCAACTGATCTTGAAGTACAAATATTCCCTGGAGTATCTAATACTTATACTCTATATGAGGATGATGGCGTTACTTCTATGTATCGTGAAGGATATTATTTAAAAACAAATATTGACTATAACTATTTAAAGAATAATTATACTGTTATATTTAGATCTGTTGATGGTAAGAGTGGTATCGTACCTGAGACTCGTAATTATAAATTAGTATTTAGAAATACTAAACAAGCCACTGATGTAATTGCTTATTTCAATTCTACACAAATAGAAACAGAAAACTATGTTGATGGTAATGACTTTATAGTTAAGATAAAGAATTGTCCTACAGTTGGTCAATTATCAATCAACTGTAAAGGTAAAGATATTGAAATTGATGCAGTACGTTTAATTAATGATGAAGTTAATAGTATCTTAATGGATCTTAAGATTGATACATATCTTAAAGAGGAAATTGCAGCTACTATGTTTAGTAATGAGTCTATTAGTAGAAAACGTATTGCTATTCGTAAGATGAAGAAGAGGGGATTGGATAAGAATTATATTTCTTTATTCTTACGATTGTTAGAGTATATTAGTGAAGTTTAATAAAAAATGCTTGATAAATAAGCATTTTTTTACTATAATATGATTAGTTTTTGAAATATTGTTAGTAGTAGTAGCAATTATTTTAGTGCTAAGAGATCTTGTGGTTGGTGTAAACAAGAGACTAAGTATTGTGAACTTGACTAATTTGGTAATATTAAGGGTAAGACCTTTATCTCTATTAAAGCTGCATGTGTTATCATGAAGTAAGGTGGTACCGCGATAATTCGTCCTTATAGAAATATAAGGACGATTTTTTTTGGAGGTTATTATGAAGAATGGATTATTTTTATTTCTGACAGCTTTTGTCATAATCTGGTTGATTTATCAAATCTTTATAGTTTCAAAAACGAAGAAAGATCGTAAGAAAGGAATTATAAAACATCCTACTGAGGTCCTATATTTAGTATCTGTTTATAAATTGGATTTAAAAGATGTTAATTATGATCTGTTGCTGCAGGTTATATCTATTGTTTCTGCACTTGATGTTGCTGCTGTAGTAACGTTATGTGTATTTATAAAGGGATACTTGTTAAGTATTATTTTATGTATTATAAGTACAATAATCTTAATATTAATAACTTACCATATTGTATATTTAATATTTAGAAAGAAGGGAAAGAAATATGATTAATTTTAATGAAGTAGAAGCAAAATGGCAAAAGAAATGGGAAGAAGATAAATTATATAAATTTGATCCAAAGAGTAAGAAAGAGAAGTATTATTGTTTGGAGATGTTTAGTTATCCAAGTGGTGCTAAATTACATATGGGTCACTGGTATAACTATGGTGTAACTGATACTTTTGCTAGATTTAAGAGAATGACTGGATATAATTTATTCCATCCAATGGGATTTGATGCATTTGGTTTACCTGCTGAAAACTATGCAATTAAAACTGGTGTACATCCATCAATTAGTACTAATCAAAATATTGATACTATGGAAGGTCAATTAAAGAGAATTGGTGCTACTTGGGATTGGGATTATGAAGTTAAGACATGTAATCCTGATTATTATAAATGGACACAATGGACATTCTTACAATTATATAAGAAGGGTTTAGCGTATAAGAAAGATGCTCCTGTTAATTTCTGTCCTAAGTGTCAAACTGTTCTTGCTAATGAACAAGTAATTAGTGGAGAATGTGAAAGATGTGGAACTACTGTTATTCGTAAGAATATGGATCAATGGTTCTTTAAAATTACTGATTATGCTGAAGAGTTATTACAAGGTCTTGATGATCTTGATTGGCCTGAAAGAACTAAGTCATTACAACGTAACTGGATAGGTAAGAGTAAGGGTGCATATGTAGATTTCGCAGTTGATGGAACTGATAAGAAGTTTACTGTATTTACTACTCGTTGTGATACTTTATTTGGGGCTACATACTGTGTACTTGCTCCTGAACATGAGTTAGTAGATCAAATTACTACTGATGAACAAAGAAAAGCAGTTGAAGATTATAAAGTAGCTGCAAGTAAGCAAAGTGAAATTGAGAGAACCAGTACAACTAAGGAAAAAACTGGTGTCTGGACAGGTGCTTATGCAATTAACCCAGTAAATGATAAGAAGATTCCTATTTGGATTAGTGATTATGTATTATCTACTTATGGTACTGGTGCTATTATGGCAGTTCCTGCTCATGATGAAAGAGACTATGATTTTGCTAAGAAATTTGGTTTAGAGATCATCCAAGTACTTGAAGGTGGAGATATTTCTAAGGAAGCTTATACTGAAGATGGAACTCACATTAATTCTGGATTCTTAGATGGTATGAATAAAGAGGATGCTATTGCTAAGATGTGTGAATTCTTAGAAAGTAAAAAAATTGGTAAAGCTACAACTACTTATAAATTGAGAGACTGGTTAGTATCTCGTCAAAGATATTGGGGAGCTCCAATTCCAATTGTTTATTGTGATAAATGTGGTGTTGTTCCTGTACCAGAGGAAGATTTACCAGTTATGTTACCAATGGATGCTGAATTTACTCCAGATGGAGAGAGTCCATTAAAGAAATGTGAATCATTCATGAATTGTAAATGTCCTAAATGTGGTGGTGATGCTCATAGAGAAGCTGATACATTAGATACATTTGTTTGTTCAAGTTGGTATTTCTTACGTTATCCAGATGCTAAGAATGAAAATCAAGCATTCGATCCAAAGATTATTAATAAAATGTTACCTGTTGATAAATATGTTGGTGGTGTAGAACATGCTTGTATGCATTTGATTTATGCAAGATTCTATACTAAAGCTTTTAGAGATATGGGTTATTTAAATTTTGATGAACCATTTAAGTCTTTAGTTCATCAAGGACTAATCTTAGGACCTGATGGAGAAAAAATGAGTAAATCTAAAGGTAACACTGTTGCTCCAGATCCACTTGTTGAAGAGTTTGGTTCAGATGTATTAAGAGGATACTTAATGTTTGGGTTTAACTATGTTGAAGGTGGTCCTTGGACAGATGATGGAATCGTTTCAATTAATAAGTTCTATCGTAAGGTTGAACGTTTAGTAGAAGCTATGAGTGAAGATACAACTCGTATTCCTGAAATCGATAAAGTATTACATAATTCTATTAAGTGCATTCGTAATGATATTGAGAAGTTCCAATTCAATACTTCAATGTCAAAGATTATGGAATACTCAAATATCTTAGTAAAATACCAAGAAAAGGGAATTCCAAGATATTATATTGAACAATTATTATTAATCTTAGCTCCATTTGCTCCTCATATTACTGAAGAGTTATGGTCACAAATTGGTAATGAATATTCTATTCATAATCAAGAATATCCTAACTATGATGAATCTGTACTTGTTGAAAGTGAAAAAGAAATTGCAGTACAAGTTAATGGTAAATTAAGAGGTACTGTTATGATTTCTGTTGATGATAGTGAAGATGTAATTAAAGAAAAAGCTATGAAGAATGAAAATGTTGCTAAGAACATTGATGGTAAAGAAGTAGTTAAAGTTATCATCATCAAAGATAAGATTGTTAATATTGTTGTTAAATAATAAAAAGTCGATTAAGTTCGACTTTTTTTATTGTATTGATTCTTTATTATTTAATTGGTGATTTAATGAAAGTAAAGTTATTTGATTGTGAGGATGAGACCGATTTAGAAGAGAGCGTTAATGAGTTTCTTTCTACTATTAATGATGTTGTTGATATTAAGTATCAAGTTTCTGTTTCTGTTTTTAGTGAAGAACAGATTTTTTGCTTTTCTGCTATGGTTGTATATTATTAGTTTTTTTGTGCTATAATTACTATAGTGGTGGAGTATATGAAGAAGGATAAAACAATGGTTAAAAATTCTTTTGTAAGTGGTGCATTTATGGTTACACTTGGAATTTTTATTTCAAAGCTTCTTGGTGTAATTTATGTAATACCTTTTCATGCTGTCATTGGTGAGATTGGTGGAGCATTATATGGTTATGCATATACTATTTATTTGTTCTTCATATCAATTTCTTCGGCAGGTATTCCACTTGCAATTAGTAAGGTTGTATCTGAGTATCAAACATTAGAAAACTATGAGGCTAAAGAAAGAGCATTTTATTTGGGTAAAAGAATAGCAATGCTTGCTGGTTTTGTTTCTTTCTTGTTTTTAATGATATTCGCGCCATTTCTTGCTAACTATATTATAGGTGATTTAAATGCTGGTAATACTGTTGAAGATGTTACTTATGTAATTAGAATTATTTCTATTGCGATACTAATAGTTCCATTGCTTAGTATTTATCGTGGATATTTTGAAGGACATAGATTTATGAATCCTCCTAGTATTTCTCAAGTAATTGAACAAATCGTTAGAATTACAGTTATTTTAATTGGTAGTTATTTAGTTCTTGATGTATTTAAATGTTCTTTAAAGGATGCAGTTGGTGTTGCTTTATTAGGAGCTACAGTTGGTGCTTTTAGTGCTTATTTCTATTTGGTTAAAAAGAAATTTGAAAATAAGCGTAAGTTTATTGGAAAGAGTAGAACGGCTTTAAAAGTTACTGATAAGCAGATTATTCACAAAATATTATATTATGCTTTTCCTTTAATTCTTATAGATTTATCTAAATCTATGTATAACTTTGTAGATACTTTCAGTGTTGTTAATGGGCTTGTTAAATATGCTCATTATAGCGCAGTAGATGCTGAAGTTATTGTATCTATGTTATCTACTTGGGGATCTAAATTTAATATGATTATTACTGCAATAGCGACTGGAATAGTAGTTAGTTTAATTCCTAATTTAACTCAGGCTGTTGTTAAAAAGGATCATGATGGTACTCAAAAAATAATTAATCAATCTATAGGTATGTGTATATTTTTAACTATACCTATGACTTTAGGAATTGCCTTTTTATCACAACCTATATGGAATTTATTTTATGGTAAAAATATTGATGGTTTTACATTGCTTAGTTATTATATTTTTACTGGTTTGTTTTCTAGTATATTTACTATATGTGTTACTATTGTTCAAGTATATAAAGATTATAAAACACTTATTATTAGTTTAATAGGTGGAGTATTAATAAAAGTATTATTTAATGTTAGATTAATTGCTTCATTCTATCAAATGGGATTTCCTGCTTATTATGGAGTAATTACCGCAACTTTATTTGGTTATTTATTCGCAATAGTATATTGCTTTATTCATTTAACATTTAAGCGTAGAATAAACTTTGAATCATTATTAAATAATTTTGTTGATATATTATGTGGAACTATTTTGATGGGTGTTGTGTTATTGGTAGTTAAATTACTTATTCCAATAGATTCTACTAGTAGATTAATTAATATTTTAGTTATATTCTTATATGCTGTTATAGGTATGATTGTTTATTTCTATTTTACATATCGTACTAAAACAATACAGAAGTTGTTTGGTAATAAGATTCAACAATTATTAAAAAAGAAGTAGTTTTTACTACTTCTTTATTTTTTTGATTATTTTTTTAGCTGTGTGATAACATGCAAAGGCAATATTATATGTATGATACCAGAATGGAGATACTATTAAATCATATTCTCCAATTAGTTCTACTACGTGTCCGCCAAAGCTTTTCTTGAATAAATATAATCCATATAATGGGTTCTTTGTATTGAAGTCTCCTGTAATACCATAGAAGTTATATCTTTTATATTTATTATCAATAGCATATTTAACTCCTGCATAGTGAACAGTGTATGCTGATTGGAATTGCATTAGGTTGTCATCTGTTCCACCGTATAGAGATAATACTTCGTTTCCATAAATTAGGAATAGTATACCTCCTAGAGTTTTTTTATCTCCGTATTCTTTTATATATCCATCTATTTTTTCTACTTGTTTTTCTAATCTTTCAATTGTTTCTTTATCTTGCTTATTAGTAGATTCGAATTTCTTTTCATTCATTTTTAATAGATTATTATCGTGCTTATAGATACGATCTTTTAATGCGGATTTGGTAGTTTCTAATTCTTCTTGAGTATTCTCCTTATATTTTTTAAAGTCTATTTCAGCGATTAATATTTTTAGAATTCCTGAATCATGTAGTGAATCCCACATACTTTCATAATAAGATAATGGTCTATCAATAAATTCTCTTCTGTCTGATGTATGCTCCATAATGCTTTTAAATATTGGAAGTTCATCTCTTGAAATTTCTCTTGTTTCAATAGCTGATTTTTCATTTTTACGGAGAATTTGTCTTGTTTTAGATTCCATATCTTTTTGAACTTCTTCTTCGTTTCTACCATTTATTTCTATTACGTGCATCCATCTTGGTTGTAGTGTATCTTGCATAGTATTGAATCCAAAGTGTTTATAACCTAAATCAACTAAATTTTGATGTGATGTTTTATTATTGTATCCATTTTCTACAACTTTTCCATCATTATCTCTTTCTTGGTATTCGACATATGGATCTATTTTTAATAAGAATCCATTTTTTTCTTTTAAGAATTTCTTTATTTCTTTTGTGAATTTTTCTAGTAATTCTTTATCGTTATAATCAATTAATACTCCACGGGGAGAATAGAATAACTTTTTCTTTATGATTGGGACTGTTTTTGCAAGAAGCATAGCTCCTGCTTTAATTGTTTTATCATCTTTTAATCCTACATAGTAGGGAATCCAACCATTTTTTTGTTTTAAGTTTGCCCATTCTTCTGTTTGATGGAATGTAATTTGTGCATGCTTATCGGCAAATTTTTTAAATTCTTCTTTATTTAATTCCACTAACTTCATGTTCTATCTCCTTCTTACTTTTCTTACGGATGATATTACGGTAGATTGGAACTAATTTTGTAAATACGAAATACATAATTGGGTTTGTTACATAATCAAATTCTCCAATAAATTCTACGTAATCTCCACCAAATTTCTTTTTAAATTCATGAAGTCCTAATCTTGGGTTATCTTTTGATAAGTCTCCGATTGTACCAAATTGATCATAGATTTCAATACCATCTTCTTTACATTTTTTAATATGCTCGAAGTATGTGTTGTAATTAACATAGCATTCACTTAATACGTTATGGTTTCCTGCATATAAAACCCATGATTTATTACCATATTCAATTATCATGTGAGCACTAAGTGTAATTGAGTCACCATATTGTTTTTTATAGTCTTTGTATTTTTCAATTTCTTCTGCTGTTGCTTTTCTTTGACGTTCTAGTTCTTGTAGTTTGCTTTTTGCAGATTTACTTAAGTTATCTATTGGCATAATTGATATTTGATCTTTAATTCTTTTTAAGTTCTTTTCTAAGGCACTGATTGTTTTGTTAAAATGTACTTTTCCTAAGAATAGAATAGCTTTGCTATTTTTATTACCATTAAATATTTCATATAGTGTTTCATAATAATCTTCATTGTATGATACGAAATCTTTACGAGATTCTGTTAACATCATTAAATTATAGAATTCTTTTATATCTTCTTTAGTACCAATTTCTACTTCTGTTTCTAATTTTAAAGATTTTTGAATTCTTTGTTTTGTTGTTTTTGAGAAATGTTCTTCAATTGTATCTAAGTCTTGTGTTAAATCTATTCTAAAGCTGTATCTTGGTTGCATTGTCTCAAAGTTTTTTGTAAATCCTAGATGTTTCCAACCACATGATTTAAGTGTATTCATTATCTCATCTTTATCATACTTTGCTTCGTTTTCTTCATTTAAATAGTTATATGATTTAATAATTAAGTCAGGATCAATCTTTACAAATATTCCTTTTTTTGATTTTGCAAATTCTACTATTTTTTGTGTCATAGTCTTTACTAATTCTTTTTTGTTGTAATCTAATACAAATCCACGAGGAGCATAAAAATAACTATAATTCATAGGTAGATGCTTTTCTAATAGTAAAGTTGCTCCAACTATTTTGTCCTCTTCATTTATTAATCCTAAGTAGTATGGGGTTAAGTGCTTTTTAACTTTTGCAAACTCACCCCAAGATACTGATTGAAGAAAGTGTGATTTTTGGGGATGATTTTTAATATAATCGTCAAATTTTTCTTTTTCTATATTTGTGAGTTTTAACATTTAGATGCCTCGCTTTCGTTATTTTTAGTATACCATAGAAACAAATAGATACACAAAAAAAGAACACTTTTCGTGTTCATAACATGTAATAATTATCATCTTTCTGTAAATAGTTTTGTTTTTTTACATTTTTTAATTCTTCTATACTTTCTTTAATTTCTTGTAGTTGTCTTTCAATTTGTATTAAATGTGATTCTATGTTGTTGTTAGGAATAATTGGAAATGGAAATTGATTCATATATATCCCCTTACTTTCTATATATTTTATGTTATTTTATTAGTTTATGTGATAGAATATCTACAGGTGATTTTATGAGACTTCGTAATGTTAAAAATAAAGAAGAAATTCTTAATAATTCTAAATATTTGGTTCGTAATCCTGAATCTTTAAAGGGTAAATGGAGTGCTGCTTTTGGTAATGATAATCCGATATTTATAGAAATTGGTATGGGAAAGGGTAAATTTATTATAGAAAATGCTTTGAAATATCCAAATATTAATTTTATTGGTATTGAAAAGTTTGATAGTGTTTTAGCTAAGAGTTTACCTAAGATACCAGATAATGTTCCTAATCTTTTTATTCTTAGATTAGATGCCTTAAATATTGATAATGTATTTGATCATGAAATATCTAGAATATATTTAAATTTTTCTGATCCATGGCCTAAAAAGAGACATCATTTAAGAAGACTTAGTAGTAAAGTTTTTCTTGAAAAATATGATTATATCTTTAAAAACGAATGTGAAATTTATCAGAGAACTGATAATAGGGATTTATATATTTATTCTTTAGAGAGTTATTCAGATTATGGTTACAAATTAAGTAATATTTCATTTGATTTACATAATACAACTGATGAAGATTTAATAACTACAGAATATGAGGATAGATTTTCTAGTAAAGGAATGTCAATTTATTCTGTAATAGCGAGAAAATAAAGGAATTCTCTTCAATTTATTTTACAATTATAAAAAATTTGATATAATAATTAAAGAGTAGGTGAAATATGAAAAAGATAGTGTTTTTACTCTCTGTTGTCCTACTATTAATGACTGGTTGTAGTGTTGTAACTCTTAGTAATGTTGATGTTGCAAAGAATGTTAAGACGTTGTTATCAGAGGACACGAAGTTATATAATGTTTATTTTGAAGGATATAAGTACTATGTTCCTAGAGGAATGAAGTTTTTAAATAAAGAAGATTATAATGCTAAATTTGTTGATAAGTTAGGTAATGTTTATTATTTATACATTGATGCAATTAGTTATTATCATAAAGTAGAGAATACTTATGAAGAAAATGAAGAATCTCATTTTTCTAGAAGATTGGATTATAAAAAGAAAACTGGTTATATTCAAATTGATAAGCAAAAAGATGGTTATTATTTAATTAATTTTATGTTTAATTATGCAAAGATGGAAGCTTATGTTTCTGAAAGAGATTTAGTTTTTGCAGTTGATAATATGTGTAGTATTTTACGAAGTGTTAAGTTTAATCGTAAGGTATTAGAAAGTTTAATTGGAGATAATATCTTAAGTTACAAGGAAGAAAGTTTTAGTTTGTTTGATACGAACACTTCTCAAGCTGATTTCTTAGATGTTGTAAGTAAATATGAAGATGAAGCTTATAAGAAGGCAGTAGATGAAGAACAAATTGAACTTGATAGTGAATAAGAGGTGAACTCATGAAATTATTAGATACTATAAAGAATGCTTTATTTGAAGTTGAGTATGTAGAAGTACCTGATGAACCAAAAAAGCCAAAAGAAAAGAAAAAAGATAAAGAACAAGTTGAAAAAGATAAACCTATTGCTAAAAAGGTTCTTCTATCTAGACCTAAACAAAAAGAAGAGAGAAAAGAACCTGATGCTTTAGATACTAAAACTGATGATATAGTTGATGTACCTAGAGAACCAGA
>AUXO014168603.1_pt1 | contig 15881 bp, 12 predicted proteins | sample 768731 | NCBI WGS metagenome assembly AUXO01 (sample SAMN02715735, study PRJNA202380) | gut metagenome | biome: sheep rumen | host: Ovis aries | place: New Zealand: Palmerston North
CAACACCGACACGGTTGTTGAGTTCCTGCCTATCTACAGCAGCCACTATACAGAGAGCGGCCTGTGGGATGTGTGGACTACTGGTACGAAATACTGCGTTCTTGATTCCGTCCACGTCTATCCGAAAACCGTCTATACGACCGTTACAACCGTCGAGGAAAAGACGGTGGAGAAGAAAGAGCCGTTTAGCATGGGCGTAGATATGGGTTTTTTGGCCGTAGGAGGCGACTTTGTGCCCCACGCGGGCATTTATGCCACTCTCGATAAAAAGTGGCTTATATCGGCTAATTTTGGGTATAACAACTCCGTCGGTCGCGTTTATGTCGTCACCGTCGGACATAAATTATTTTGAAAATATGGTAAGAGAAAAGGAAACACTGGAAGAGGCGTTGAAATTCTGTCAGTTGACAAAACGCCCCAAAAAACTCGAAGAAGGCGACGGCAAGATGCTGCTGAAGGCTCTCGTCCGTTGCGCGAAAGTCGATGGCACATTTGCCTATGCTGTCGGTGAGTTTGACTACAAAGGCAATCTAACTATCATCAAGACCTTCGGCACGGCTGCGGCTATCATCAAGACCTTGGAGGTGTACCCATACGAGTGGATAAAAAAGATGTTCCAAGCGAAATTCAAGGACACACCTAACGCTTGGGAAGAGAAGATGGACTACATCAAGCGTATCGGCTGTCCCCAAGGCTATCTGCCGACGACCATTAACGAGGACAACATAGACGAGGTGTTGTGGCTCGTGGCTAAATATCGTCAAGAAAACGACATAAGAGTTTATTAAGTATGGAAAAGGAAGAAAAATTCAATGAACTGCGGGAGCGTATCGCCAATATGAGGCGTATGTACCCCGACAATGAGGACTTGGTGAACGACATCGAGGGCATTGTGGACGAACTGCGCAACTTCGACTACAGGCCGACACATTTCGCCTTGTATGAGGATGAAATCAAGAGCCGTACCAATGTAGGAGGCAATGAGGTTGTCAGATTCGCCGAAGGCTGTGAGTTCCGTGCCAAAGGCGGCTACCGTGTGTACGCCGACATCCGCGCCTCTCACATCGCATACGGCATTGCCGCCTTGGAGGACATCATGAAACTCCGCGACGACGCACAAGACCCCGACATCAAGAAAAAGTACGACACGATGATTGAGTGCTACAAGTGGGTGCTGAATATCCCAAACCTTGTGTTTGCCGACATTGCATGGCTACCCGAACTGGCCAATTTCGTGGCCGAACACTTTGTCAAGATGGCTCGTGAGCGTTTCGGTGCTGACGTGTTACCCGAAACGGAGAAAGATAAGTTGTTCGAGCAGGAAATGTCTAAACTGGCCGTTATCGAGGCTATCGCGTCCAACCCCGAAGCGTCGGAGAAGGTCGAGCAGGATGTCATTGAAATGGCAAAGCAGAGCATCGAAGAGGATGCTGGAATACAGCCGCAGTCGTAGTAGTGACTTTTACTTTCATAGACATACTCATTGGAAGCGGTCGCCTTCGGGTGGCCGTTTCTTTTATAAATGAAAACCGCCACACACGAGGCGTGACGGCTTTCGGGAAACAGGTAGTAATGCGCTACTCTACAGGTAGGTAGTATTTCCTTGTGTCGTTATTGTAGTACATAACGCCCTCGTCAACGAGGAAATCGGATGCGTATAGGTGGTTATAGCCGAATTTATCAGCCATTCCTGCTATTTCCACACAATAACATGGAGTTTCCTTACCTTCTATCTCAATAACCTCGATTGGCTGCTGCCTCATAAATTCAACAACACCATCGCCCATCTTTTTGATAATACTTCCTTCAAACAAGATGTGGTGGTTGTCGTCTTGGATGAGTTCTTTCGTGTAGGTCGATGCTGCATACAGATTTTTATTCAACTCCATCCGCATAACCGCGTATTGAAGTACGGTGTAATACACCTTGTTTTCTTCTGTTGCTCGTGCGGTGTGTTCCGTGAACATGTTTGCACCGTTTCCGTCTTTGTACTCCTCCGATTGTTTTGTTACCAATTCTGCAAGTTCCGTGTATAGTATTCCCCTGTCGCCATTGTCAGATACGAATCGTAAAACATACTCACACAGCGAGTTTGCCATTGTAAACACACCGTACTCCATAAATTGACTACCACTCGACGTATTATATTCGTCCGTGGAGAACAGCACCATCTTTTGAAGTATTGCATCTTTGTTTACTATGGTTGCGGGGTCTATTTCATCCCAACCAACATTTTCTTCTTTTCCTCTCTCCAACATGTAGATGTGCTTGTCGTTGATAACGAGTTGTTTTGCTTCATAAGAAGGCTTGCTATTAAACTCGACAGGTATTCCTTCCACATATTGCGTCTGTCCGTATAATTTTTCAATTATTTCCACGGGCGACGATATTGAGTTGAACACCTCCGACACAAGAACGCCAAACATTTTGTCGGAAATAATAGATAGTGCTTTGTTGTATTCGCTATCAGTATTCGAGCCTGTTATGGTCGTATTTGCCGCCGATGCAGCCTGTTGTGTTGTTTGAGAAAGCCCGCTATCCAACGCCATTTCTGCCGTCAAGTCTGCCAGTGCGCTATTGACATTCTGTACCATCACCGCGAGGCCGCTGTTCTCGTCAAGAATCTGTGCGGAGAGGTTTCCGACAACACGAGAAAGGTTGTCAATGGTTGCTTGCATCGTCTCGGAGTTGCTTACCTCTGCGAATGTGCTTACAACATCCATCTGACGAGTTGAGTTTGAAAACACGGTGGGAGAAACTGGTGTTGTTCCATCCATCGGCTTGAACGCCGTTGTTACGGTGTAAACCTTTCCGTTTCGGAAGAACTTTTCGTTTTTCTTATATGCGGTGGTCTTGTTTGGGTCGTACTCTTGAACGCCTATCGCTCTGAATATGCAGTTAGAAACGCTATCGTTTACAGCCTTGGTGTCGTCCCAAATACCAGCACTCTTTTTCTGCGTGAAGCGCATAATGCGGTTGTTGTGTACGACCATTTCGTCAATTTCATAACTCCTTGTTTCGTCAAAATCGAGTATTCCGAGGTCTATGAGTAGGTTTTTGGCCTTACCCCGAACACCACTATTCTCGTCAATACCAAGATTTGTGTCTATATCCTTTACAGGTACTTGCTGTCCGCTGCTTCTTACAATATTTAGATTTCCTATTATTTTCGACAGCGTTGTTGTCTTTAATGTACCCCTCAACGTAGAGCCATTTCTTGATACAAGGTGGCGCATGAGCGTACTTACAAGATTGCTACTGACGAGACTTGTTCCGTTTCCGTTTCCATTTCCAGCAATGGTACGAAGGATAGGCTCTACTCTTCTGTATTCCTCGAATTGTTCGTCCCATCTTGTTATTTCTATTCTGTTGGAGTAGCGGTAACGAACAACATTTATATTCTCGCGCAACTCAACGGATATTTCGGGTAGTGGCTCACTACCAACCTTCTTGTAGGTGTACGATTTAACGTAGAATGATTTTTCAGAATGGTCGGCGTACAGGATGTGCAGTTTGACATTCTCATTGAGGTCGTCCGCATAGGTGTTTGTGCTTTCGGAGAGGAATATACGGCTGAATTTAATCGAGTAGTGGAATAGTTCCGCATTGTTTTTCGACATATATTCTACGAGAGCCTTCGATAGCCTCTCTTCTGCCGCACGGACAAAACGGATAGGCATTTTAATATGCGTAAACACGAATTTGTCAGCCTCATCCTCTGTATGGTTTCCGCTTATTGCTACAGGTTTCATGTTGTTAGCAACGGACGGCATCGGGTATGAGAATGTGTTTATATCCTTTTCGAGTGCAATCCAAACATAATTTTCGGTTGTATCGTGCTGTGCTGCCTGTACATCATCAATGGAGTAATTGACCGTTACAACATCACCATCAACGCGTGGCGTGTTTCCGTCGGTTGGTGTGCTTACTGGCCTTCTCCATTCTTCTGCGGCCTCAACAAAGTTTCCGTTTACGAGTTTGTATAATGGTATGTCGGAATATCTTTGTGGAGTTCCTGCGACGTGCCATAGGGACATAACACCATTTGAATCCTGCCTATATACATCTACATCAAACAAACGTATTGGGTTTCTTATTCCAGCGGAATTATCAACCTTAACCTTGAATGTGCAAGCAGAGCAGCATCCAGTATTGAAGTTTACAACCATTTCGTCCTCATCTATTGCCATAGCGAATAAGTTAAAGCCGAGGGGACGCAGTTTTGCGAAGAAATGTGGGTGTTTGAGGTCAAGATTGCTATCATCGCCGTTCTCTCTTTCGTATGCTGACCAGTTATCGTCATTGTCCTGTTCGTCGTAACAGAAATCTTCAAACAAATCAACTCGAAGAGTTTGCCCACCAACGGTTACGGTCAATCCAGATATTGATGGCTTAATATCGCTTATGGTCTCTATGTGAGTTCTTGGATGTCCCCTATCTATAACATTTTCAAAATCATAGAACGTATCTGTGTCTGCTTTGTAGTTTTCGTTTGCAACTTTACCGTTATCTGGATTCAGTATCAGCGTGTCGTCTATGTAATATTCGCCGCCCTGTCTATCCAAGTAACTACCTCTCACCTTTGTATGTGGGTATAGTATGGCATCAAAGAAGCGTTTTTGCGCGTCAGATTTATAGTATATGGACGGCATGAGGCTTTTTTGCGGTTGCATATACTTTATCTGTTCGAGGGTGATTTTGTCACCACGAACAGCAGTGCCTACCAATGTTATGCCGTGTGCGCTCAAGACGGTTGCTTCATTGTTTAAGTACCACTTTTTGTTGTAGTAAAACAACTTTACCTCCGTCACCTCATTGTAAATGTCTATAATTTTCTTTGTAAGAGTATCGCTAATTGGATTTGATATTGCACTCCAAGAGCCATTGTTATACTTGTAGAAATTCCCTGTAGAGTTATAGGGATAATTCGTCATTTCCTCACATATATCGTCATTTTGTACGTTCATGCAAGGTGCTCTATCGTCGTCTTGAACATAGAAGTCCTCATAGAATGTATCACTTAATGATGTGTGTATTCTGTAGTTTTCGCCAACTTGAGGGTCTAAATACCATGTGCTTGATGGTACGCATTGTTTCCCGCGCAAAACAACCGCTTTTTTGACCATACCCTTGTGTGTTCTATTGAATCCTGGGGTAATATCGTCTTTTCTTAATATACATGCGGGATAGTTTCGTTTGATAGCGAGGCCGAATGAGTGCGTACATACGGTCACATCGTTTTCTGCGTCAAAATGCCATCCAAAGAAAAGTCTTGTCGGGTTAAACGGCGTGTATTGCCTTATAAATAACGCTATTTTTGAAACGCCGCTAAACGACAACTCTCTGTGTGCAAAAAGTTCTGTTTCTGCTGTGGATAGCGTTATGCCGTCGATTGCCATGTACGCCAGTTCTGCTTTTTTGTTGGCATCACTTTGTGTTCCGTATAATGGGTATATTGTATCAAGTACGGCGTATAATTGCTCCGAATCTGATACCGTTTCCTCAAACACCAAGTCGAAGCAATACTTACCGTTGTGTGTGTATATACCGTTTGTTTTTGTTACACCGTCGAATGTTCCTGTTCTTTTATCTACATGGCCTACGGTGTATCGCAATAGATTTTTGTCGAAAGTGAGCGTATCTGATTTTGCAAGTTGGATAAACTTATCATACTCACCATTCATGGAGTGCATTGTGGTTGTTCCATTCACAGATTTGTACATATACAACGTATTGTTGCATATATAGCAAGTGTCGTATGATGGTGTTTCTCCACTATCCCATGCACCATTTGTGTAAGTATATAACTTTCTGTATGCGCTTCCATGTCGCCCAATATAGCACATATCACCCTCGTCTGCGTAGTGAGGTAGTGTGGTGCTTTGGGTTACACTTATACTCACGAATACAAGTTTTGTTGCTGGCATCACATTATTGCCAACCTTCACCCATTCGTAAGGGTGTCTCAATATAGGTACGGAAGGAGATTCCCATGCTCCACTCGACACATTACATACGTTCAGCGTACCGTTGGCCACATTGTAGTAAACACGGCCTCTCGGTACGTCACAGAGTGCTACCCAAGCCGTACCGTCGAACTTGTAGAGTGTGCCACCTATGCTGTTTGCGCCCAATTTGATATACAACTCATTCAGCGTCGCTCCGCTCGTCGATGGATTTGATGTGGATATGTTTCGCACAGATTCGCCGAATTTCTCATACTTTCCCTGTATGAAACCACTCTCGCTTGGGTTTGGGTAGTAGTATGGGATATTATCCTCACTACCATAGCCTGTGATGCGTGTAATGATGTCTTTCGTTACATTCTGTCGGGTTATCTGTATTAGGCTGTCGTCTGCTCCGTATTCGATGATTGGGTGGCCTGCGCCTGTCAAGTCCGCTTGCTTGTCGCCGATGTGTATTTCATAGCCGACGACATAGTACGACACACCATAATCGGTATCGAGGTGGTCAAGTGCTTGTAGGATGCTATTGTTCTCTATAGATACCGTTGCAGCAGTAGTCCGTTGTCCATCCGTAACGTCGTCGTCTATTACAACATGGTAGCCCGAATAGATTGTGTTTTCGTTGTATGTTGCGGAATAAGTGATACCTTCTTTGATGAGGGAGGCATTGATGCGGTCGGCAAACTCCGAAAGCGTGCCATAGAACACAAATTTTGAGGAATCTGATACAGGAGCGTCGGGTGTGGATGTAGTAACCACGTCGAACATCTTTGCGTGTTCAAGTTTCTCTCGCTCCGACACGAAATTGATGGTATGCTTGTATCGAGCGTCGGTGTTCTGCAACTGGCTCTGCGGGGTCAGTTTGAAGTAGTAACGCTCACCACGAAACACGGTGAAGATGTCGTAGAAGCGGAAGGTGTTGGTGTCCCAAAGATTGTCGTAACATTCCTTGTCGTAGAAGTCGGCAGTCAGCGTCGGGGTCTTACCCATACGCTCGGCGGTGTATGTGAAGTCTTTGAGGTATATTTGTTCGCTCGTGTTGTGGAAGTTGAACGGCACGGCTGGCTGGTAGATATAGTGCATATATGGTATCGCGTCGGAGAATTTGTAGAAGCACATATCCTCCTCACAATAAACCACTTTGCCCGACAATATGACGCTCGTATATCCAGCAGGGACAGAACTATTCATAGTTCCAAGAGAGTATATGGTCGTCACTCTCCCTGTGTGGAATATGAACGTATCGCCGTTTTGAAGCCCGCGTGCGATAAGACTACTGGCACTCGGTATCGTGTCTTTTAGGAATATCTTTGCCGAATAGTCATACGCCGTAGTATCTCCCACTTTTGCATTTCTATAGAGAAGCAAAGTATCGTCCATTATTTCTTATTTTGATTGTTCTTGTTATTGTTGTTTTGCTGGCCTTCGGCACTGCCTTCACCGTCGCCTTCACCCTCTCCGCCGTTATTGTTGGAGGAGAGGGAGGCTTTCATTTCGAGAGTGGCCTTTGTCTCGGCCAGTTTCGCGGCTGCTTCCTCGTCTTTCTGTTTCTTGAGACGCTGCATTTCGTCGGGTGCGCTCTCGGTGTTGTTCTCGGTGGCCGTCTGTATGGAGATAATGCCAGCGTTTTTGAGCATGGCAATCATTTCGTTGTACTGGTACTCGTTGACAGGTCGCCACACTTTGAACTCTGCCTTGATGTCGATTTTGGCAAAGTCGGTGATGCCCTTCGAGCGGCCAGCCTTTGTAAGTTCCTTGGAGAGGCCGAACTTGAACAGACGTACCATCTTGTTGAGGGCGTTCTGCCAGTCGATTTTCGCCTGTTCTGCGGCCTCAATATCCATTTCCTGTGTGAGGGCTACGGCGATGCCGCTGATGTCCCCGCTCATGGAAATATCCTTCGGCAGGATGAACGTGGTGGACGTGGCCTTCTGTATTGTCTCTTCAAGAGTTTCGAGGGTCTTGAGCATACCTTCGGGGGAGGGGGGCGTGAGGTACTTTGCGTCGCCGTTCCCTTGGAGAGAATCGTCGTTGAGAATAACGCTACCTGCTATCTTCTGTGCCTTGTCCTTGAATTTGCCCTTGATATACAGAATACCCCAGCCGTGACGCTTCTGAATTGCGTTGAATACGTTGTATATAACCTCATAGCACTCGATAGCCTCCTGTCCGTCACCCCAAGGCACATCGCCACGTTTGGTGATGAGCGGAATTTCCTTGAATCCGTGGAGTTGAGGCTGATGCCAACGCCAGCCGCCGATGATAACCTCCTGCGGCACGGTCTCTCTGTTGAGTTTGTTTGTAACGATGTTTGTCACAACCTCCATAGGAAGGTCGGGCAACTGGCCATTCGTTATGTCGTTGGTGTAGCGGTACATATACTTGTCGTCGTAGGAATCAATGTACTCTACGCCGTCCTTCTGATAGTACACGGTCTCAAGAATACGCTCACCGTTGTCGTCATTGTGTGAGATAATGACATATCCGTCCTCAAACGACAGGGTGCGGGCTTTCACTCTACCGTTCTTGTCGAAGTACATGAGCATACCAGCATCGCCACAAGACAACTGAATGTCAATCATCTTGTTCTTTGCGCCCTCCATGTTGCGCTTTTCCCAATACTGCTTGTAGGTCACAAAGTCGGCGTTCATCTGCTCCGTCGGCTCACTACCGACAAGCGTAAACTGCGTCTTGTTGCCTGTAAGGTGCAGGAGGCGTTTGTTCTTGATGCGCTTTTGGAACGGCACGGCCATCTTTTCCATCTTGACCTCTCTGTAGTCGTTCTTGCGAATCTTGACACAGATAGATGGGATATTGTCGTCGAACAGCACGGCATGGCAATGTGGGTCAAGTTCCTCCAAGAATTGCTCCTGCGGCACAACTATCTTAACTATAGAGGGCAGATGGGCGGTCAAACGCTGATTGGGCGTAACCGTCATTCCCTCCCAAGCGGGCTGCGTTTTCTCCGAGCCTCGCGTAAAGGGTCGTTTCAGCAGCAGTTTGTCGGGGTTGGCCAACAGGGTGGCCACTTCCATGTCTAAATTGTATTCCATATCATTAAATAATTATTTTTCAATAAGGTTGTATTCTTTCATCAAATCTTCCTTGGTGGGTATGTATATCTCCCTTTTGCATGACGGACACACGCTATTAAACTTGGTATTAACTATAACAACGTGGTCTTTAACGTCCTCTTTAACGTCAAAATGGTTGTTCAGTTTCAGTCGTATGTCTGCCATTATCTTGTAGGCATCCTTCGGCTCAATCATGTGGTCGTCAAGAGCCTCCTGCGTGTCTTTCAGCAGTTGTATGAGGCCGCGCCTGTTCTCCTCGAATGTTATCTCGTCCTCCTCACCTCTTATCCTGTCGCCGTCTGCATCCACACGACCGTACACAACATCGCTGTTGAGCGTAAAGTAGTTCCGTAGGTATGTGATAGGTGCGCTCTCGTCGTATTCCTTGAAATTGTCGTCATTCGGGAAGAGGCACTTGTAGGCTACCTCGTCGTCCGAGAACTGCTTGCACAGGAGGATGTATGCAATGTCGCGGACTTTGACCTCAAAGCCAGCGGACATGCAGTCTTTCTGTATTGTCAGTAGTGTCGATGTCTTTATCATATTACCAATTTGTTTCGTCAAATAGATTAAATTCGTTTACAACCTCATCATCGTCGTCGTCTCTGCTTGCTTCAACAGATGTTTTCACCAACTCCTCACCGTATGGGTACTCCAGCACAGGCATCATTCTCATGGCGCAGGGGTCAAGCAAGTCCATCGAGCGGCCTTTTCCGAGGTATAGATTCATTTCCTTTTTCGAGTACAACTGCTTTTTTCCGCTTGGTAGTTCTCGGAAACGGACAACCGAAGCCTCCTCAAGAAACTCCGCTTGGATAGTGATGTTGCTTTCGAGTTTCTGATGCTTGTACACCCGCGTAGCCACATCCTCCGAACACGACAGGTTGCCACGGTTAATCGCTTCGATAAGGCGTGCGTAACATTCGCTCTTGAGGTTTGAGTAGCCTCGACCATACAAGCCCATAGAAGTGCGGTAGGACACGAATTGCTGTGCGTCGGGGATGTAGTCGTTGATGTACGTTCCTCGAATAGCATCGTAAACAATATGGCTGTCGGCCACGTCGTGTTCTTTCGCGAATATATGCAGAGACTCCGCGTTCTGTCGGGGGGTGGTCTTTTCTTTGATAAGAATGTCAACGATATGGAAGCCGTCCCAACAGATAGCAAGGAAGTTGTCCGTGCCTGTGTCCGCAAGGTCGCAAGTAATCCATCGGTCGCCGTTACGCTGCTCGTCGTTGGTGAACACCGAATTGGCAGACGTTTGTGTTATGGTGGCGTTCTCATCCTCTTCGGGCGACACGTTCCAGTTACCTTCAAGCAACTGCTGTGAGTTACGACCACCCATGACGGCTACCGAGCCTACATAGTCGTCGTTGTTCTGTATCATCGCCTTGTTCTCCGACATACGACCAAGGTAGAACGTGAACGACTTAATCATGCTCTCGTAGGTAGCCTTTCCTTTCTTACCATTTACCTTTGCCAGTTTGCGGTCGATGTCGGCCTTGCACTTTTGGTACACCTCTGCCTTGGTGTCACCCCAAACAACGTCGTCAACGGTCTCACCAGCCATGTAGAAGTAGCGGACGACGCCCTCCCTGTCCTCTCGGATGAAGCCGTCAACTCCAATGTACCAATCAAGGAATGTCCTTAACCAATGGCGGCGGTCGGGGTTGGTGGTCATTCTTACCTTACCAGTCCATGAGGCAGTACCACGGTTACGAGTGTAAATTGCCGAAAAACATTCCCAAGTGAAGCCAGTTCCTTCATCGAAGTAGATGAAATCATACTGACGGCCTTTGAAACGCTGTAGGATTTTAGAGCGGCTTTGGTCGGCGACGTGTGTGACATCTATTTTCGCTCCACTTGGAAACGATACACGAGGCTCACCACTCTCGACCACCTCAACGCCGCTTCCGTATGCCTCTCTGAATATGTCAAGCAGACCACCAGCGGCCTTACTATCGCCGAGGTTGTTTCGGAGGAAGAGGCCGCGAAATCTACCATCAAGAGAAGGCTCTGCAACACAAAGTGCTGCTGCAAAACTCTTTCCACCGCCAAGAGAGCCGCCGCCAACTGCGAAATCTACATTCGAGCGGACGAAGGCTTCTTGAAAGCCCTCTTGTGGCTGTATGATGGTACTTTTTGCCATTAGTTTACTACTTGTTTCGGAGTGCAAAAATACTTAAAAACTATTATATAGACAGGTGTAAATGATGTAAAGTAATTCACGGTGAACAATTATTTGAGTTAAAGCCCCTGTGTATGTTCGTTTTTTGTAGTATCTTTGCACTCGAAAAAATCACTCACTTAAAATAAAAATAAAGTATGAAGTTCACACAGGAAGAGGCTCGTAAAGACCTTACGACCACGTTCAAAGCCAAGTACAAAGACCTTGACTTGGAGAGAACAATCAAAGAGTGCGTAGAAAACGCATTCAAGATGATTGGTGAGGACAACGACACGTTGGAACTCGCTGATTTCACCAAACTCGTGCAGCCCACCGTTCAGACTGCCGTCGGCCTTATGCTCCATGAGACCAAAAAGGTCGCTGATGAGAAAGATGCCGAAATCACCAAACTCAAAGAGGGTAAAGGTGAGGGTAGTGGAGAAGGTGAAGGCAAAGGCAAAGGCGAGGGTGAAGGCAAAGGTGAGGGAGAGGGCAAAACTGACCCCAAGTTACAGGAGGCTCTCGACCGTATCAAAAAACTGGAAGATGAGAAGGCAAAGACAGAGGAATCTGCTCTCATCGCCCAAAAACGTAAAGACCTTTTCGATAAGATTAAGGCCGAAGTTAAGGACGACGACGAATGGATTAACGACACCCTCAACATTGCACACATCACCAAAGACACCGATGTTGACACCGAAGCCGACCTGTTTGTTCAGATGTACAACAAGCACCACAGCGACACCCCGAAGAATGTTACCCCAAGAGGTAGCGGAGACGGCGGCGACGGCGTGAGCGACAAACTGAAAGACGTTCTCGGCGGTGCAAAGGACATCATCAAGCAGAGCCTTTCCTACGGACAGGAAACTCCTGTAGTAGGCGGCGGCGAGGGAAAGTAATTTCCTCCGTGAACACAACAAACTAACGTAAAACGTGTAACTTAAAAAAGTAAACAAAAAATGGCAGACATGATTCTCAACAGACACCTCGGCGGCTTTCTTGGCCGTACCCTCGCCCAGCGCAGGGGTCAAGTAGGTGCAAACCGCGATGTGTTCGTCATGCTCAAGGGCATCAAGAACGAACTGGTGTTCCCCACCTTCGGCGGTGAAATCAAAAACCCCTTCAAGGGTGTTACGGCCAAATTCTTCGCTGGCGACCTCATGGAGTTCCGCACGAATGAGAAGGGTGTGAAGCCCTCCGTTTATCTGCTGAAAACCTACGAGGTGCTTTCCGCGAGTGGGACTACGGCCTACATCAAACGCGACGGCTTCCGTCACAAACCGTTTGTCGGCGACGTGCTGATGGTTGCTCCCAGCGTAATCGGCGGTACTGGTACTGCCGTGACCGTCTCGGCTGTGACCGAAACAACGCAGACCGTTTCCAGCACGACTTATAATGTTTGGCAGTTGACCCTTTCGACCACCCTCGGCTCTCTCACCGACGGTACTATTTTGGTTGAGGCGGAAGAGGCTGGTAGCAACAAGGCCATGCTTGTGAAGAACATCAACGCGGTAGCACCCAGCGACGGCGATTTCAACTTCGAGCCGAACACTGGTGACAGCGAGGACTACGACGGCGCACGCTACCTCTACACGCCCGCACTCGGTGGTCTGATGTACACCCACAAGATGTCCCCGATTCCCGCTTGTGTCAAGGCTCTTAACCGCTGCAACGTCAACGGCTGGTTCAAGGTCGATGCGTTCAATATGTTCGCCCTGCCTTCGGGGGACTAATTCACCTAATTACTAACGAATAAAAAGCGAAAAGATATGGCTCATAAATTTGACCTTTCCCAATACGCAAAGATTTGGGACAGCAAAGAGGGTCGTCTTATCACGAGTACCATTCTGCGCGACCCCGAAATGCTGCGGTCTAACTTCGGCTTTTGGAAGCAGAAATTCCTCGTTGACCCCAACATCACCCCGACCGACCATGAGGGTATCGCCACCTTCCGCTCGACCATGCGCAAGATTGAGACTGGTACTCTCGGCCACCTCCGTGCGCCTATGGGTGACACCATTCTCAAGGAGCGTGGTAACGCCGCATTCTATACTGGCGTTATCCCCGACTTCACTGGCGACGGTTTCTTGGAGACCGCCGAAACCCGCCTCTACAAGGAGCGGATGTACGAATCCTTCGGTAACGACGCTGCTCTCATCGCTGGCTACACGCAGGATGTGTTGCAGCCGATGGTCGATGGCTTCAACATGACGGTCTCTCACATGGCCGCGCAGTTGATGTCGACTGGCAAAATCAACTACCAGCAGGGCGAGGGCGCACAGATGCGTCTGCTCAAGGCTGACATCCCCGCCGAGAACTTCCTCAAGGCTGGCGTGGCCGTTTGGACTGCCGCAGGTTGCCGAATCCTAGACCAGTGGCGCGCTCTCGTTAAGAAAGTGAACGACATGCTCGGTATCGAGGACGGTACTATCCAGTGGCAGTTGGAGATTACCCGCAACATGTGGGTGAACACCGTTCTCAAGAACGCACAGGTTATCGAGTGGGTGCGCTACACCAACTCCCTCAACAATGTGCTTCTGCCGCAGAACCTCGAAATCACCACAAACATGGCTACCAAGGCTCTCTCCTCTTTCGAGGGTCTGCCCCAGATTGTTCTCATCGAAGAGAAGCAGAAGGATGGTACTAACGGCATCGTCAACGGCTGGAACGACAATGTCGCCGTCCTGCGTCCTGTCGGCTACGCTGGCTACATCCGTCACACGGGAATCCTCGACGAGGAGGTGTACAAGCGTTTTGCCAACAACGCCGTCCAGTTTAACTTCTCCAAGACCGAGAGCGGCCTTCTGACCATTATGAACTCCGTCATTCCGAGCGGCAATCTGAAGGAGTGGCACACCCAGCCGATGTACTCCTGCATCCCCTCGCTCGACGAGTTCCTGTACCACTTCATCATCGACACCGCCACCGCTGGCGTGTAAACACTCTGAAAGATGGCCGTATTCAATATCATAGATTATCTCGGCGGTCTTACCTCCTACTTCCTCGATAGGGCGGTGCTTAACAACATCGCCCTTGAGAGAGGAGTATCGGACATTTCGAGTTTTGAACAACTCACGCAGCAGCAGAAAGACCTGTGCAGGGCTGACATCTACTACAACTTGTGGTTAAGTCCGCACACCTCCGCAAGCGAGGCTCAATCGCACGGCTCATTCTCTCACTCGTGGGGACATCAAACTCTTACCGAGGAGGACAAAGAGCGTTTCTACAACCTGTTTATGGCCATTTACAAGAAGTACAACGACCCGATGTTGGAGCAGATAGAGGCTGGCAGTATGCAATGGCTTCCATCGCTCGACGGAGATTACGAAGAGCAGTAAATTGATACGACAATGCCGTACTTTGACCGACATAAACTGAACATCGCCCCTTATCCCGCTGTGGTTTATTACATGGGCGAGGACACCACGAAGCCCCTCGATGAACGCGAGGAGAATGTGGAGATTGTCGTCGCCGAGTTCATGTGTGACATACAGCAGAACTCACACACGATGGAGCGGAACAACATCAAGGCTGAATACTCCGTGTATGTGCCTATTGATTCCGCTACTGCCGTCGTCAATGTGAGGCGTGGCCATTTGTTCCGTGCCGAGCAGAACGGCGTTCACATTGTCGGCTCTATTGCTGGTGTTTTTCCGTCGCAGTTGGACGGTGTAACTATGTATGTCAAAGTCAATTCGGAAGATAAATCATCGGAGGAGTAACGTATGAAAAAGTGGCACGGTGGTTTGCAGATAAAGATGTACTTCGGCGACGTTAAGGCGTTGCGGGAGAACAGGATGCGAATCGACGCGCTCAATAAAAAATACGGACTTGACATCATGGGACTGGACGAGGAGGACATTATCGCAAAGGCAGGAGAGTACGAGGGCGAGAAACTAAAAAAGGCTATCAACCGCCGTGCTTTCGACCAAAGCCGCAAGCGTTACAAAGACCAAACCTACAACTTGAAGGCGAGTATCGGTTGTGTGGTTTTCTACAAGGATGAGAACGGTACGAGAGTTGTGTACCAATGGAACAGAGGCGAGAATACGCCGCCGATGCAGCCCCGCAGGGATGGCTTGGATGGCAACACCGAGTTTGCACGTTTCGTCACGAGGCGTAAAAATTCGGGTCTCAAGATGGGCTTCACGGCCTACATCGCAGCCACGATGTTCTACTCTCGTGTACTTGAGGACTACGCCCGCAATCGGCCTACAAGCACCAACAGGACTTACAACGTGATACGGATGGTACTACCCGAAGCGAAACGTGTACTACAGGAAGATGCCCTTATGGGTTTTAACAAGAATATTGATATACAATCTTACGCAGCATAACGATGAACGAAACACACAACGAATACAACCTGTCAAAAATCGAGACGTACTTTAACAGCCTTCTCGAAAACAACCTCTCCGACCATGTGTTTGTGGGCGGTCTGCCTAAAACGATGGGTGAGGGGTGGACTGATGCCGTCATGATTGACTGCGATTCGTCGGTGTTCGACCTCGACGCTTACGCAGACGGTATTATCAACATCAACCTGTACGCAAAGCCGAAGTCCGATGGCTCGAAGAATGTGGCGACGATGAGCAGACTTGAGAAAAAACTCAACGAAATCATCGACGCTGCATCTTCCGAGACCTACACCATCAGCCGCAACGCAACCTACGG
>AUXO018431727.1_pt1 | contig 15875 bp, 2 predicted proteins | sample 768731 | NCBI WGS metagenome assembly AUXO01 (sample SAMN02715735, study PRJNA202380) | gut metagenome | biome: sheep rumen | host: Ovis aries | place: New Zealand: Palmerston North
CTTGATAAAGAATCTATATCTAAAAATTTAAAAACAGCATATAGTACATTTCAAAAAGAAGCGCAAAAGGTTAACTTATCTCCTACTCAATTTTTGCAAACCGATAAAGGGGGTAAGCTTGCAAAGACGATAGCTAGTAATTATAATATGGCTAAAGTAAAAGGCGTAGAAATTCCTACGTCTTATACTTCTTTGATGAAATCTGCTGAAAAAGTAATTCCAGATTTATATAAAGGAATTGAGGAATCAACATATCGTACTATCAATGATTTGCATAATCAAATTAGTGATATGGTACTTGTTTCCAATAAGAAATTAAAGATTAACAATGCTTCTTATGTTCCTATTTACCAAAAACAGGAAAGTAACTTACGCAGATTACAAGAAGGGAAAACATTACAAAGAAATAATCCTGTTTTTTATAAAGATTATAAAAATAATCCTTTGTATCCAAAAAGTAAAAATTACTTTGGTGATGATTTAAAAACTGAAAGATTTTTACTGCCAAAACAAAGCGGATTACATTTAGCTTCTGCTAATTTTACGATTCCTTCAAATAAGAATTTTGTTTATAATCCATTAAAGTTTGGTACAGCTTATAACGCTGTTACGCCAAATAAAATTCCAACACGTGTTGAATTAGATACTCAACGGATTGCTAACTCTTTGTCGCAAGCTATTGTAAAATCAGATATTAAAACAGCCTTAAAGAATAGTGGACAACTGACAGAGTTATCAAAAATCCTAGGCGTTCAATACAATGAAAAACGTAAGACGTGGACTGCTGATGTAGATGCTAATGAAAGAAAGCTTCGTACATATTCTGGCAGAATTGATGACGGTGTTCCTAAAGTTTTTAATGGTTTCAAAGAAACACAAAGAAATAAATATGGACTATCTGATTCTACATATTGGACACCAGAGAATTACAATAGAGCGCAAGATAATCTTGCTCAAAAGGCACAAGATGTTGCTAAAGGCTTTGATGTTATTACAAGTTCTGTAAAACGTACCTCAAATGGATTAGTTAATTTTACTACCGTTTTTGACACTGGTAATACAAAACTACAAAAAGTAACTGGTTCTTTCTTGTCTGATGGGACGTTGGTTAGGAATCCGACTGTAGATATATCACGCACGAAACAGTATATGACACAGCAGGAACAACAGTTTATGACTGCCCTGCAAAAAGCTAGAGTGTCTGGACAAAAGCTGTATACTTCTAATTCGGCATATATGACTGAATCTGGCACTGCCAATGCGGATATGGTTGGTCAGTATCAGATGCAGAAGTCATTGCATGACAATAATATTAAACAGTTAAAAAACCTATATAACAATTCTAAATTATCGTCATATTATGAATCACAATATAAAGAGTTTGAAGCTTCACAAAAACAGTTAAAATCAGAATTTCGTAAACAGGTCAATAGTAGTTTAGCCAATAAAAACTTTACATATTTTGCACAGGATGGTATTAAAACATATAGTCAGCAGTTAAGTGATGCATTCAACGCAGAAATCGCTAAACAGCGTCGTAATGGTATGCGCTTGTTAAAAGTTCATACTCCGCAAAGTCAAAAAGGTATCCAAACATTATCAGCAACATTACAGACAGCACAAGGTAGTGAACAGCTGTTAAAAATGTCTGGTAATACTGTCAACGGGTTAGGCTATACGTTGGATATGTCTGCGCCTATCAAACAGCTGTCAAGTTTTGAACAGGCATTAGTTTCTGCTAAAGGTAAAGCCTTGGCGTTTTTCTCATACATCGGCACTTTTGGCGTTGCCATGAAAGCATGGGACGGACTGAAACAGGGAATCAACACTGTAAAAGAATTAGATGATGCACTGACAGAAATGAAGGTTGTATCGAATGATTCTTATTCTTCGCTTGAAAAATTCGCCAAAGTTGATAGTTTTAAAACAGCCAAAGAAGCATCTGCAAATGGTTTGGATATTCAAAAATCTACAACCGATTGGATGCGACTTGGTGAAAATTTAAGTCAAGCACAGCAGTCAGCAAAAGAAGCAACGATTTTATATAAAATCTCTGACTTTGAAAATGTAAACGATGCTACTACTTCGCTTGTATCAATGTCGCAGGCTTATAAAAATATGAGCAAAAAGGACATTGTAGACAAGCTGAGTAAGATTGGTAATAACTTTAGTATTTCGCCGCAAGAATTAGCGGAATCTTTACAGCGTTCTACTGGCACATTGTCCGCCCTCGGAATCGACATGGATAAAGCAAATGCTCTGACTGTAGCGGGCAATGCAATTATTCAGAACTCTGAGCAAGTTGGTACTGGTTTAAGAACCATCGCACTTCGTTTACAGGGAACAAAGCTTTCTGGTGAACAGTTAAAAGCTGAAGGCGAGGATACTAGTGGCGTTCCTCAAACACAATCCAAAATCAATGCTGACTTGATGAAACTTACGGCGGTAGCTTCTAACGGCTATCAGGGCGTAAGTATGGAAAAGGCTAATGGTTCATATAAAGATGTATATGAAACCTTGTTAGATATTTCCAAAGTATACGGCGAGATTCAAGAAGAAGATAAAAAGTATGGCACAAACCGTAGTTCGGCATTACTTGAGTTACTGGGCGGTAAAAATAGAGCATCTATCGTGGCATCCATTTTACAAAATGGTGATATGTTGCAGGATGTTTATGAATCCTCTAAGAACTCTTCGGGATATTCTGATCGTGATATTAAAATTGTTCAGGACAGTTTGAGTGGGCGATTAGAAGCGTTCAAAAATCAACAACAGAAATTTTGGGCGAACTTTCTTGATTCTGATGGTCTGAAAGATGCTGTTTCTGGTGGTACGGCATTATTAAATATCGTAACTAAAATTTGGGGTACGATGGGTGCTGTTCCGACTGGATTAAGCATGATGGCTACTGTTTTTGGTTACACCCGTGCAAAACGTAAAGATACTAACATTGTTAAAGATGTAAAAAGGTTTGCGCAAAATGTAGGTAATCATAATGATCTAGCAGAGTCACGTTATCAAGAATTATTGACAGGACAAGCACAAGTACCAGTCGATCAGCGGAAATCTGAACAACAACTGCGCAGACAAGCCAGAAAAGAAACTGGCGCAGGTGTTAAAGGTGCTTTTTCTCGTTTCTGGAACGGTGAACAAAATCCTCTCCCTATGCTTCCAGAGGTTACGGAAAATTCTGACTCCATCAAACGTGCAATGTCTCAGTCGGCTGATGAATGGGAAAAGGAAGTTGCAGACTTAAAGAAGAACGGACAATCCATTGAAGATGCAGGAAAAACACATCAAGCACTTGCTCAACAAGCGAAGAAATCTTTCGATGGCGAAGCGTCTGTTACCGCTGTAGTTGGTAAAACAAATGAGCTTATTAAGAAGGAGAATGAGACACGTACTTCTTATAATAACTCATTGACTAACAACGGTATTAAAGGTGTTCTGAAAAATTTTGGTGCGAATGCCATTTCTGGTTTAGCTACTGGCGGTATTATGGCGGCGGCATCTATTGGTATCGAAGCTGTAATGACTGCTGTTAGTAAAGCAATCGTTACAAAAGCCGAAGCTAAACAAGCTACATCAGACATGATGACAACCTCTAAGACACAGCTTGAAAATTATCGTCAACATAGCGAACAGGTTTCCGCTTTTAAAGATGAATATATGCAGTTGTCTAAAGGGGTTGGAGATCAAAACCAAAATTTGTCTTTATCTACCGATCAGTATGAAAGATATTTAGATATTAGCAATCAAATTGCTAGTATGTATCCTACTCTGGTATCTGGATATGACGCACAAGGTAACGCTATCGTAAACCTTAAAGGCAACGTTGAAGGCTTAAATGATGCACTTGCAAAAGAGCAACAAACGGCTTACGCTACTGCTTTTAATGGTAGTGACGATATTGAAAATTCTGGTTTTAATTCCGTTGTTAAAGCTTATAAAGCCGACACAAAATTAGACGAAAAGCAAAAAGCCGAAGGTTATATACTTGCTTCTGGTGCAAAAGGCGAACAATATGATGAGTTGATGAAGTACACTGGTATCACTGGTGAAATTCAACGACTCAAAGATTATAAAATCAAAAAGGGTTCGCAAGATCCTGCCATTAAGGAATTACTTGGTGTAACAAATGGCGATGAAGTTACTTCTGACGCTATCCAATCAGCAATCAAAACAAGAGAAGCAACACTCGAAGCGGCTAATTCGACAGTAAAACAGTCAATTACTGGATACTTAAAAGGCTTAGACGGTACTTATCAAAAATTAAATGAACAACAGCGCACTCTTGCTTCTGATTTAGTTAATAATATGAGTACGGATGCTATTCAGAATATTATGTCTAGTGGCAATCCGAAATCGGCTGTTATTTCATATGTTAGTGATCTTACTGAAGGCATCAATGAAGGTGGAGACAAATTAACAAATGCTTATGCTTCTATCAAGAAGAAAATGAGCAATAAAGATAAGTTAACCAGTAAAGATTTATCTCTGCTCGATAAAGATGTCGATATATTAAAATCTGGATTAAAAGGTTCTAATGCTCCGTCTGTCGATCAATTAAAAGAATCTCTTGGAATTGCTGATGTTGAAAATGTCAACAAGCGTGTTAAAAAGTCGCTACAAGCAGACATATTTGAACGGAAACCATTATCCAACAATAATTGGGAAACGGCAACCGTTACAACTACTTCTAATTCATTAAATAAAATGAAACAATCGTTTGTTTCTGCGGGAAAATCACTTGATGAAGCAAACAACGCTGTTTATCAACAAACTGGATATGTGCAATTATTAAGTGGTAAGTGGATTGACGTTGATAAGTATGTAGGCAAATTTACTAATTCTCAAAAAGAAGCATGGCTAGAAGCAGTAAGTGGTGCTACATCTGCCGCAGAAGCCGTAAATAATTACGCATCTTCGATGGGTTCCATTACGGGTGGATTTACTCTTCCGTTCGATTTAGATACAGAAAAAAAGAATATATCTAATATTGAAACTGCATTAAAAGAAAGTAATTCTTCTACGGGGTTATCTTCCACTTCGATTAGTAATCTGACAAGTTTATTTTCTGAAAGTGGGCTAAATACAGATAAACTTTTTGAAAATTCTGCCAATGGTATTAAGCTGAATGTTAAGTCTTTGAATGAATTAAATTCTGCCTATGCAGATACTAATTTAAAAGATGCATCAGTTCAACTCGAAGATTTACGAACTCAATATGATGATGTTACAAAATCTATTAATAATACGACTGACAGTGAAACAAAATTAAGGTTACTGCGCCAACAAGATACTCTGAAGGACGAGATTGGTCAAGTCGAACAACAAGTATCTGCTTACACTGCTCTTACATCAAAGTTCAATCAATGGCAAACGGCTATTAGCGCAGGTTCGTACGGTGCGCAAAGTGATACTATTCGATCTGCAAAAAAATCTATCCAACAGTTGTACAACAATCATGACTGGGGCAACGAAGGATTTCAAAAGTTTGTTAGCATGTTTTTCCCAGATGATACAGATGTAAACAAGTGGGATGCTGATAAATTTGCTAAATCTTATTCAACAAAAGTAAAGAGTAAACTAAATCGTTGGTTTGGTTCTGATACCACTGATAGTGCAAATAATTTTATTCAAGATGCGATAGCGAAAGGTGTATTCAAAAAAGACGATAAAAATGGTTATAACCTTAATATGGATACTAATACTGCCGCTAAAAAGATGGGTATTAGTTCAAGTCTTTATGATACGCTTTTATCTGAATTAAAAGAAAAAGGTTTTGAAATCCATTTTGATTATGAACCAGTTAGCACAAAAGAGTTAAAGAAACGTATTGAGCAAGACAAAAAAGATCTGCAAGCAGATGGCGTCACTACTATTGGTATTGATTTTAATGTTACAGATCCTCAAAAAGCAAAACAACAAATTACAGATGTTGCTAATGAACTTGCTAAATTAACAGATAACGGTAAACTCACGAAGAAATCTGAATTTGATTCTGCGGACTGGGATAAAGTCAAATATTACACACATAGTTTACAGATGTTAAACTATAATAAGCGTCAAAATGCGGATGCTAGTAATAAATATGTATCAAGTTATATGAACGCTGATACCAGTAATGCTACGGAAGATCAAAAGAAACAGATCACAGCGTTACAAACACTGAGACGTAAGTATAATTCTTATCAGTCTGTGCAAGACACCATTAAACAAGGCGGAATTGTTAGCAATAAAACAAAGTCTGCGGTTAAAGAAGATTTGGTGTCTTCCGCAAGGACATTACAAAATCTTTATAACAAGAGCGGTAATCAGATTGGTTTCGATCTGGGAATCAACGTTAAATCGGATGATAAAACAATCTTAGATCAGCTTTTAGCAAGTGACGGAAAAGTTTTTCAGACAAAAGTTGAAGTTGATGATTCTAGTGTTGTTAATGCGACAAAAGATTTAAACGCTTATAAAGAAGCACTTAATAAGAGTGATAATAAATCTGCAAAGTCGAAATATAAGACGGTTTCCAAAGACGTATCAAGCACCGCTACTTCTTGGTCAAAGTTATTAACCAAAAAAGGAAAACTTAGTGATTCTAGTAATGGTATTGTTACATCGCAGTACAATCAGTTATTACAAGCTGAACAGTCTGCGGGGTTAATTAACTCAAAAGGAAAAAGTACGTTAAAAATTTCCATGAGTAAAAAAGACAAGTCGAATTTGGATAAGGTGTTCAAAGCGGCTGGTCTTGATATGGATAAAGTGTTTACGATTTCCGTTAAAGACAACGCTAGTAAAAAAGTTGATAAAATTGACAAGAAGAAACCTAAAGATAAAACGGTTAAGTTGTCAGCGAAAGATTTAGCAACTAAAATTATACAACGTGTAGATAGAAAAGCACTGCATGATAAAACAGTCAAAATATCTGCTTCTACTGGCAATATTTTTAGTTTGTTTAATGAGTTAGGTCAACCAATTACGAAACGAGTTATCGTGAAAGTTGGTAGCACTGGTATTACCAGTGGTGATGGGAAAGCATATAAATATCCTGGTAAAACGGGTATTGGTGTGACAGGTCATGCGGCAACGGTAAACGTGCCAACTGGTACACAGCCGTTATTTATGACGAAAGCAAACGGTTCTTTTCACGCCTTTGCCAACGGCACAGATGTGACAATACAAAAAGATCAAAAAGCGTTGGTCAATGAAATTGGTCAAGAATCAATTGTTCGTAATGGAAAATGGTCTTTATTAGATGGTGGAGCGCATTTTGAGTCGTTAAAATCTGGCGATATTGTATTCAACCACAAGCAAACTGCTGAATTATTAAAGAATGGATACGTTACATCTAACGAAGGACACGGCAGACTGATTGGTTCTTTTGCTCACGGCTCTATTCCTGCATACTATAGTGCAAATCGTGATACTGGACATGTTAGTTTAATTTCTAACCCGAAAAAAAAGAAGAAGAAAACTTCTTCTAAATCTTCGTCAAAATCAACCTCTAAATCGTCAAGTAAATCATCGAGTAAATCGTCTGGAAAATCTTCTTCTAAGTCTAAATCTAAGTCTAGCGGTAAAGGTAACTCCAAGGCTTTAAGTTCTTCGGAAAAACTTAGCAAAGCGGCTGATAAATTATCGTCAGCATTTGATAACTTGCATGACTGGATTGAGCGGTGGATTGATCGTGTGAATACACGGTTAGATCGGTACAATAATAATTCTACCAATACTACACATAGCTTTACTAGTCGTCAGAAAAATTTGCAGAGCGAATATAACCTTGCGTTAGATTCTTACCGAAAAGCAACCACATCAGCTAAACGGTATATGAAGCAAGCCGATGCTTCTGTAAAAAAACGTACTGTAAAATTCAAAGAGAATGGCAAACAATATTCTGTGACTGCTAGTCTTTCATCGAAATACAAAAAACTTGTACGTGATGGAAACTATAAGGCAATTCAGAAGATTAAAAATCCAGTCACCAAAGAGTTAATCAATGAATATCAGTCTTGGTATGATAAAGCACAGTCAGCTGTAGATCAACAGATTGCATGGCAACAAAAGATTGCGGATATTGAACAGCAACGTCTTGATAATATTAAAACATATTATGAGACTTCTGCTAATGTTTACACGACTGAAAAAGGAATTTACGAATCTACTAATCAGCTTCTCGAAAATCAGGGTAAAAATATTTCTGGAAGTTATTATAGCAATTTAGCGAAACAACATAGTTTACAAAATAAAGCTACTTCTCAATACGAAAAAGAGCAAGATGCTTATGCAAAAGAAATGGTTAATGCTCGTAAAGCGGTTCGTGATACGAATACTATTAACACAAAAGCAACGAAGCAGTACGCTAAAGATGTTGAGAAGCAAAAGAAACTGCAAGCTAAATTAGCAAAAGACCAAAAGAAATATGGTAAAAATTCCAAAAAGGTAAAAGCTGATAAAAAGGCGTTAAGCAAACAACAGGCAAAAACAGCACAAGACAAGAAGAAAGTTACTGATTCTAAAAATGAATATGTAGCACAACGTGAATACTATCTGAGCATTAAAGCTACATATAATGAAATCAAACAGCAGGTAATTGACTCAAAGAATACGTCACAAGAATTGATTAACCAGATGAAAGAGATCAGACTCACATTAAAACAGTGGGTGGTTGATAAATTCGGGCGTATTGCCGATGGACTGAAAGCAGTTGCGACTTATAATACATCAAAACATGCATCGTTTGATACGATGGATAATGATGCTATTAAAAACGCTCAACTGACGATTCAGAACAATCAATCTTACTTAAAAGCGTTGCGAGATCAGCGTGCTGAAATGGTAAAACAGCTTGATGATTATGACCCAAACAGTCAAAAATATCAAGATTTAGCAAAACAGATTAGTGACGTTGATTCACAGATTTTATCAGTTGGTGAAGATATTAACCAACAGGTTGACAATATAGTCAATACGGCTGTCAATAAGTTTACACGTGCGATTACGAAGATTCAAAATGATATTCGTGATGCTTCTCATTTGTTTAACCTACTTGATAGTGATACGTTTGTTTCGGATGCGGGCGAATTAAATCGTAGCGGATATGCGGGATTATTATTGATTGGCGAACAGATCAATAAAAATATTGACGCAATTCAGAGTTGGAAAAATGGCATTGCATCTATTCAGAAGCTGTACAAATCTGGTGAAATATCTGAACAGACATTGACGGAGCGTATGTCTGAATATACACAAAGTATTCAGCAAGCCGTTGAGTCGAATGAAAATCTCAAAAAGTCTATTATCAATATTTATCAGACACAGATTCAAAATGAGAATCAGGTGTTGCAAGATAATATCAACTTGAGAAAATCTGCTTTATCTGCAAAAGAGGATTATTATGATTATAATAAAACTCTCAAAGATAAAAATAAAGATATTAACCAGTTAAAAGCTGAAATAGCCGCTTTGCAAGGTGTTTCAAGTGAAGCAGGTGCGGCAAAATTACTGCAATTGCAACAGCAGTTAAAAGATGCACAGGAAGATTATGACGATACGGTTCGTAGTCATAAAATCAATTTGATCTCTGATGGTTATGACGATCTTGCCAACAATACCAATAAAGCACTGAATAACACATTAGATCAATTAAAAACAAATAGTCAGTTCCAGATTGATATTGTCAAGGATATGCTTGATAAGATAAAAGCGGAATATGATGATGCCTATAATTATATCAATGATGTTATTAAACGGACTGGTACAACTACAGAAGGTCTTAACAATAAGACAAAACCTGTACATACAAATATCAACACTGCTTCTGATGCGGGACGTAATGTTAGCGGTGATTTGAACACACACAATTCTGCTACATTAGATACGCCTACTGTTAAAACAGATACTTCAATTCCAGATAGTACCGCTGGTAAAACTAACACAAACGCATCTAAAGGGAAAGACAACGCAAGTGGTGATTATGTTTATAATGCACCAAAACCCGCTCCTGCTCCTGCAAAAACTACTACTCCTACTACTACTAAAACCACACCAAAAACTACTACTGCTAAGAAAAAATCGACAGCAAAGACAGTTCAACAAAAACAAGCCGAAAAGTTAATACGGCAAAAAGTATTGGCAATTATTAACTCATATACGCCAGACGCTAAGAAATTCCAGAAGTTGTCTTTGAACTCTCTTAGAAAAGCAGGAATTATTGGTGGTACTGTAGTTCAGATGAACGGTGTGCAAGGAACAGTGGATAGCCATGGTAATTTATTCTTTAATACAAAAGGAAAAAATTCTATTGTACGTAGAGTAAATTTGCCAACTGGCGTTATTAAAGACTTTAAGTATGATGAAAAATCTTACAAGAAATATGTTAAGAACAATAAAATCTACTCAAAAGAATTTAAGGGCGCATTGCATAATCGTGGTGTCAAAGGGTATTCGCAAGGCGGTGTTATTGATCGGCTGATTCCGTTATCTGATTTAATGAATGGTGACGATGGTATTATTACTGCGCAATATGGTGAAATGGTACTTCCGAAATCGTTCACGCAGAATAGCGTTCCAGATTTTATTGATTCTGTAGAGCGTATGCAGAAATTGATAAATACAACACGTAAGGCTACTACGATTGTTCCAAATATCAATATTCACTATGATAGTTTGTTAAATGTTGAAGGTAGTATTGATGCTGAAACATATCCAAAGGTAAAAGATTTACTTGAACAAAGCTATGAATATACTTCAAAGCGTATGTATCAAGATATACGAAAAACAGGACTGAGGTAATTTATAACGTAGTGGCGGTACTATACTGTGCCGTCACTATTATAAAGGTGGTGAGAGTATGGCAATTTTTGGCAAATATTTTACTTATAATGGACATTCATCTGAGGAATTTAATATTGCGATTGGTTCATTTGAACAGGCACAAAGTATTCCACTCGGTATGAAACGAGACGTACAAGCGAGTGACTTAAATCGTTATTCTTCAAAACCGAATCATTATGGTATGGTTTATAACGAAACACTTGAGTTTCAGATTGGATTTATTAAACTACCATGTAAAGATGATCCTACAGTAATGAAACAAGAAATTCAAAAATATGATTTATCTACTGGTACAAAATTTCCAGTTAATTATAGTAATGTAGTTAACATTGATATTACTGATGGAACAGGAAATTATGCTACTTTAAACGATAAACAGTATAGCTTTACAACGGAAGAAATCACTACTGCATCGGGTGAACAAAAGCAACAAAAATATATTAAATTTTCGGACGAATTAGCGACTCAGGCACTACATATTGCTATTGTCACATATAAATATGAAACAACATATACATATAATCCACGGTTTACTCGTTCTGAAATTCGTAATATTATTGCGTGGTTGACTGAACCAGACTTTCCATCACTCTTTCATATGTATAATTTTGAAACAGACGAAAGTATTTTAGATATTCCAGTTGATTATTGTGGTGTTGTAACAAATATTGAAGATAATAATTACAATGGGTTAGTTGGGTTAACTGTGACGTTTAGATGTGATTCGCCGTTTGGTTATGGCGAGAAAAAGACAGTTACAGTAAATTCTACTGATACAGCAAAAATTAAGATTCATTTGAATACAGACAATCATTGGGTTTATCCAGTAATGCGTGTGTTACCGAATGACACAAACAAAATTACAATCACAAATAGTGTTGATAATAAATCGCTGACATTTACACCGTATGCCAAAAACGATGAAATGACATTTGACAATCGGCTTATGACGGTAACAACAACGAGTGATCTTCCGCTTCGGCTAACCGATATTGGTATTTCAGATGCATCAAAGGTATATTGGTTAAAGCTATTTGACGGTGATAATGAAATTAGCGTAACTGGTAATTGTACGGTTAAAATAACGTACCGTGAAGAATTGAAAGTAGGTGCATACTAATGTATTACTTCAATGGTAAAGCAGACGAGAATGAAATTTATCTCGCTACTTCTGATCGGCGGTTATTAGGTGCGCTAAACGGTGTTAAAAAATCATCTGTTGTTGTTAATCTAAATGCACAGAATACGGCAGAATTATCGTTTGAAGTTGATCGGTATATTGACGGAATTGATTCATCATTTTATACGTCTATCGTTGAAATGATGCAGATATATGTCGATGGTATTTGGTACATCATCAATGAAGCACCAAAGATTGTAAACAATGGAAAGCGTTCGGAATATCTTGAAGTTGTTGCGGAGTCTGCGGAGATTCAGTTGCAGAATTTCGACCTGCAAGAGTTTGAAGTCGGTACTGGCAACACAAACGACTGGATGATGCGGTTTTATAACAAATATAAAGATCAAGATTTTTACAAAGACCTATTACAGCAATCGAATCAGCCAGTATATGTACCAATTGTATTTTATGATGATATACACCCAGAAAGATCCTTGTTACATATTATATTGGCTCAGTCTGGTATTATTCCTTCTACTGTCACGTATGATGAAAATGGCGTAATGCATGAAAATTGGGTTGACAATATTGAGCAAGGTTTGTGGAAAATTGGAAAAATAGACACAAAGCCACGGACTATAAAAAAATACGACGGTACAACACGTGAAGTATATTTGCCAAATGAAGTATACGCATTTTCCGTTGATAATCAAGATGTATATTCTTTTTTAACGCAGGATGTATCACAGGCTTTTCAATGTATTTTTACGTTTGATACTGATAATCGTTTAATCAATGCTACTTATGTAGATAATATTGGCGAAGATACAAACGTGTTTATCGGTTGGCGCAATATTCAAGAAAATATCGAAGCTACAAAAGCAAACGAATTATATACTTCTGCTACAGTTCGTGGTGGTGATGGATTTGGCAATGTTTTGTATTCCAACTTTGGCGATTCCGATATTGAAGATTATTCATATTTTATGGATGAAAAGTTTGTTCCGAAAACACTTATTGATAAATATAATTCATGGGTAAAGTTTCGTGATGAACAGCGTCCAAAATACGTTGAACAAATCAAACAGTATATGGATAGTCAAAAAGTCGTTACTGAACTTGATACAAGAGTTCCGAATGACACCGTAAGTAATGACTGGGAATACATGGACACGCCAGACTTAGAGACTGCTTATACAGACAACACAGCCATTATTAAAGCGTTAGAAAATACATATGTAGATTCTGATGGAAATTTTGATTTTAATGCGCTAAAAAATTCTGCGGATTGGTCTTTATATGAGCAAACAATGAATTATGTGTTACCGTCTATTATTAGTGCGTTACAAAACAAAGATGATATTACTACGGATACGAGAAGTAAAATCATTTCTTACGGTACAGGAAATATTGTTTCAAATGCAACATTTTCTAGTAGTGACCACTGGGATAAGACAGATGCACAAACAACGTTTGCTGTGACAGTTACAGAAGATACGCCAAAGAAAAACAATACGCCAGTATTCGGTATTACTTCATATGCCAAAATTTCTGGTAATACGGATTTTTGGGGTATCACACAGGGTAACTTAAACGCATATAACACTACTTATATGCTGAGTTTTTATGTGCGTTCTTCTAGTGCGATACTGATTTATGTATATGCAAGCAACAAAGATGAAACACCAACAAAAGATAAATGTGCTTCCATGCCTGTTACTACAACGTGGACTCGACAGTTTATGAAGGTTGTCGTACAATCCGACACTACTACGCCTATTTTGAAGATTGGTTTCTTTGGGGACGAGTTAAACACAACATTTGATATTTGTGGTGTTATGTTGGAGCGTGGAGATATATCTTCACCGTCAGACTTTGTATATTTTCAACAGTCAGAAGATGAAATTAAAAATTATAAAACAGATTATAAATTATACGGTGTCACAGAATTAAAAAATCTGTTGGAAGTATATCAAAATAATCTTGTGCGATTGCAAGAATATAAGAAACCAGAAGAACCAACCGTTAGTGCATATACATACTATTCGCAGTGTCATCAGCTGTATTTAGATTATGAGACGCAATACAACGCTTGTAAAGCTGAATTGGAAAAACGAACCAAAGAATATGATAATGCGGTTTCTGCTATGACTGGTTATCAGAAGCAGATGAATGATATTGCGCATAGCGTACAACGAAAAACTTTTGGTTTTACTGATGAAGAAGAACGTATTTTGCAATCTTTATATAAGCATACCGATATTGAAGATTCTAATATCATTATTACCGATATGATGAATACGCAAGATATTTTGAATCAACATGCCGACTTATTATATCAAGCAACAGATCAACTATATCAGTATGCACATCCGCAATACACTTGGAAAGATACGGTAAATAACATTGTCGGGCTTGAAGAATTTAAGAATATATATGAACCGTTAAAGCTGTTTTCATTTGTACATGTGGAAATTTCTGACGATACGTTTCTAACATTGCGTATTGTAAGTATGTCATATAATCCGTGTATTTATGACGGTGGGCTTACTATTACATTTTCTACCATAACAGACTATAAAAACCATAGAGATGATTTTTCAAACCTGTTAAATAATTCTATTAGGAGTGCCAAAAACAGTATTCAATTAGGTTCTTTAAATCAGTCTGATACAATTTCTAACTATATCTTTACACCAGAAATGATTCGGTCGTTATTAAGTAACGGACTGGTTAATCGTGCTATCAGTAATAGCGTTTCACAAAATTTTGGAACGTTGACTGGTAGTTTTTTATCAGCAAACACGATTTCTACAAAACTGTTAGAAGCAGATCAAGCGAATATTGACAAGCTTTCATCTAAGATGGTGACAGCAAATGTAATTGAAACCAATTTGTTAAATGCAGATCAAGCATTTTTTGACAAGTTATCATCCAAAGTAGTATCCGCTGACGCTGTTACGGCACAACTTATTAATGCAAATATTTTGACTGTTGACAAGCAATTGACGGATGATTTAATCGCCCAAAAAGCCACTCTTATTAAAGGCATTGCAAAAGAACTGACCGTTGCAGACTTATCGGCAGGAGACATTACAGTCTCGGATAAAATGCGTATCATTTCTGAAAACGGCGCAATGGTAATGGATGGCACAAAGCTTCAGATCAGCGGTAAATATGTTGACACAGATGGCAAACAAAAGTCTTATGTTGGCGTGCAACTTGGCTATGATACTTCCAATCAACCATCTTTGATTTTGCGTAATCCACAAGGCGCAGTTGTATTGTCACCAGATGGTATCACAAAGGATGCTATTGCTGACGGTTTGATTGATAACGATATGGTCAAAGACAATTCTTTGTCCAAAGACAAACTTGGTTTTGACATTATCGAGCCAAATGAGTACGGCGGTATTGATATTGCTAAAGTATATGATGGTAACGGCAACCAATTCGGTGTAGAATATACGTCTTTTAAGAACAATACAGCTGACAAATTAGAACAGTTGGATACGGATATTCAAAACAGCCAAACCTATCAAGTGTATATTGATACCCCAAATGGTACGAATATCGGCACTGGCGAAATTACGTTGAAAGCAAAGCTGATGAAGAATTCTGAGGACGTGACCGATCAGTTTGATGCAAAGTATTTTATCTGGGAGCGTAAAAGTAATGATGCTGATGCGGATCTCTACTGGAACGATCAGCACTCGACAGGGGCGAAATCCATTCAAGTGACAGCAAATGACGTTAAAATAAACGCTGTTTTTCAGTGTAGATTTGAGAAAAACGATTAAAAGGACTAATTGTTAAGTAATCAAAAACATAGAAATATGTACGTGAACATAGACAAGAGTGGACACATTAAGTCTCTTGTCTATGGCTTAACAATAGGTTTCGAGCCTAAGTGACTGCT
>AUXO012274700.1_pt1 | contig 15869 bp, 16 predicted proteins | sample 768731 | NCBI WGS metagenome assembly AUXO01 (sample SAMN02715735, study PRJNA202380) | gut metagenome | biome: sheep rumen | host: Ovis aries | place: New Zealand: Palmerston North
TACGCTGACTTTTTCGCCATCAAGTGCACCTGCCATGATGACAAAAGATCTGTGACCACATTCTGCAGCCTTGTCACAGAAATTTTCATCAAAGTCAAGGAGTTCTCCAAATGCTCCACGTCCGCATACGTCCATTATCCTGTTGTCATATACAGGGCCTTCCGGAGCATAGCCGTATGGACCATATTCCTGCAATTTATGAGAAAGATCACCGCTGGCGATAAAGACCGTTCTGCGCCCGGTTTTTTCCACAGATTCTTTGATGATCTGTCCCATCCTGTAGTGATCAGCAAGCGAAAGGCCAGAAAGACCGATTCTTACTATTTTGCCTTCCTTATACTTCTTTCTTACAAACCACAGAGGAACCATAGTCCCATGATCAAGCTCTTTGTCGACCTCTCCGAGAGTTCCCGCCGGAAAATCACGTTCTTTTGCAATAGCGCTTATCTCTTTTACAAGATCCGAATCATACTCTTCTATAAAATTGACACCTCCGGCGCCAAACCTCGAGAATGAACCTCTCACAGCAATTCCCGGAGAGATATGGAAGTAATCTGAGTACATGGTGGCATGAGGGCTGCTGATTATTATAGTATCCGGTCTGATCTGAGCGATCATATCCGCCACTTTTTCATAAGCTCTTGTAGTATCCTCTATCTGTTTTTCTCCACCTCTTCCTACCTCCGGTATAATAAGCGGTGGATGCGGAACCATAAATGCACCTAAAATAGACATTTCAGCCTCCTGTAACAAATGTTATTTTGATACTTTCAGGATTTTTCTGGCAATATTTATTCCAATCTTGTAAGGAAGCGGCCGAACAACTCTGTCTGCTTCCTTTATCTTCTGTCTGATAGGTATGTTCTGAGGACAGTGCTGTTCACATTTGCCGCACTCGATGCACTGAGTTGCAAATGCCGGATCTTTACGAAGTCCAACTGTCTGAGCATACTCAAATCTGGCCTGTTGCCTGCTCTCTATTGCTGTCGTGTTGTAACTTCTAAACAATGCCGGAATGTCGACTCCCTTAGGGCATGGCATACAATATCTGCAACCTGTGCATCCTACCAGCTCAGACTGGGAAATAATGCCTTTTATCCTTTCAATGACTTCCAGATCTGCAGCCGTCAGCGATCCCGCCTTTGCTTCTGAGGCAATCCTGCAATTCTCCTCTACCATCTCAATAGAGTTCATTCCGGAAAGAACACATGTAACAGCTTCCTGATTCCAGAGCCACCTCAGACCGTACTCGGCAGCTGTGTAGCCGCTTGACTGCTCCTTTATAAGATCTTTTGCCTTCTGAGGCAAAAGATTTACAAGTTTTCCACCTCGAAGAGGCTCCATGATCACGACCGGCACACCTTTTTTCGCGGCGGCATTGAGCCCCTCTACTCCTGCCTGAGAATGTTCATCAATATAATTGTACTGTATCTGGCAGAAATCCCAATCGTACGCATTTAATATCCCAATAAAATCCTCGCTGTTGCCATGATAGGAGAAACCAATATTCCTTATCTGTCCGGACTTCTTTTTCTCATCAATCCACTCTCTGACTCCAACATTTTTCAGCTTATCCCATTGGCTTATGGCCGTCATATGATGCATCAGATAATAATCCACATGATCAGTCCGAAGTCTCTTTAATTCCTCATCAAAATATTTATCCAGCGCAGCTTTGCTGCCTACGAGATACTGTGGCAGCTTGGTGGCAATATTCACCTTATCCCTTATACCATTCCTCTCAAGGATCTCACCAAGCGCAGCCTCACTTCCGGGATATACGTATGCAGTATCATAGTAGTTTACCCCCCGCTCATACGCTGCAAGGATCTCCTTTTCAGCCTTATCTATGTCTATTCCCCTGCCGTTTGTCGTAAATCTCATGCAGCCATAACCAAGGATAGAAATCTTTTCTCCGTTTTTGTCTAAGCGGTATTCCATAATTTAACCTCTTGTAGTATTATTTTCTTTACGTAACGTTGCCGGTTTAAAAATCGGTTCGTATAAATATAAGACAATTTTATCACATATGAACATAAGGAGGAACAAACATGTCAGATAATAATAGAGATTTAAAATTAAATGATTCAGAACTTGAAAATGTATCCGGCGGAGCCAAGAAAGAGCAAATGGTCTGGGTTTCCTGCCAACACTGTCACAAAAATATAAGAGTCAACATTCTCTTGTCCAGTGCCATCTGTCCACTCTGCAATAAAAAGAATACATTTGCCGGCTGATCACGTATATTTATTACGTTAGGAATGCAAAAATATAAAACCACTGCTTTCCGGGATGTAAAAAGATGTCCATCTTCTTTTTACTCCTAATTAAAGCAGTGGCTTTTTAATTGGTCTACACTTTTGAACAGGTAGTCTGCATTTGCTCTCATATATTCCTCATTTTCGGGAATATCAAAGCACCAGCACGCAGCCGCAAACTTAACTCCCGCCGCTCTTGCCATATCAAGCCCGGGTTTGAGGTCATCTATCACAAGCACCTCCTCCGGTCTTAGATCATACTTCTCCATTATTCTGTTCACCGGAACAGGTGAGGGTTTTCTCTCCTCTTTGGGCTGTTCCCATCCGAATATCACGTCCGGCTCTGGAAGATCATTGTGTCTGTAATCTTTAAGAATATTCTCAGCAAAAGAATGTGAAATCACAGCCGTTATTCCGCCTTGAGCCTTCTGCTCTTCCATGATCTCCTTTATACCACTAAATGCATCCGCCACATGGCTGCTTGCGAATTCATACCAAAAATCCTGTTCCTCCACAAGCTCTTCCTTGGTAAGGCCGCAGATTTTGCTGAAAAATTCAATAACTCCCGGATGGAAATTATATTTTACGTATTCATCCAGAGTATATGTTACTCCGGGTCTTTTTATCTTCATGAATTCCACAAAACTGGGATAATGTATTTTCGCAGTACTGTTTACAGTGGTGTCATCATGATCAAATATCAGACATCGATATTTCATTTACCGCTCTACTCCTATGCGCTACAGTGACTTTATACTCTTTTTATAAAATCTTAACTTCAAAATTAGTAAAATTACACATTTATAGGTTAATATATTAAAAATGGTTTTTTGTTTTACGAATGGAGATAATTAATATGGACAACATAAATACATACAATAAGATATCCAAACCCGAGATAGTTGAAACCGTAAATCTCAACGGCAAATATGTCAATGTTGCAGACTTAAAGACAAAGATAGTTACTGCATCAACTACCTCTGTCTTTGTGATTGCTTTTATTACATTTATTATCCTGCTGTTTTCCTGAACCTTACCCTTAGCATCAGCAAAGACTCAGAAAAGTTGACGCTGAGCTGTCGGTTTTGTTCTTCTGCCAGTCATCAAAGAGCTCCGCTCTCTGCATTCCGGAAAATCCCTTTTTCTCCATTTCAAGTTTAGCCCAGGCATCATCAAACTCTTTTCTCCTGGCATCAAACTGTGGACCCGCTCCGCCTGTAACTCCCATCAAAGCGTCATCAGTTAATATTTCTTTCTCATTAGTGCCCATGTTATTGTCCTCCTTGAATTGTATCTGATTATTTATACGATAAAATCTTCCATTTGGCAATTAATTATTTATTATGATCGGATCTCCCATAGTACTGATCATTCCATGGCATACATCTATGCTTTTCCCATCAATCCTGTTCACATAAACGCCGTCCGGAATGTCGACAGCAACAACGCCTTTAGTACTTTCAAGGCAAAAGATACCAATCGCTTTTTTATTACCCTTCCTATACTCAGCATAAACTATCTTATTCTCTATTGCCTTGACAGTATAAGCAGCGTCAGCAAAAAGATCCGTTTTCTTAATCTTTGCCAGTTTTCTGATAAGTTCCTGTAAATCCTGATTATCAGGGTCATCCCAAAGCACAGGATCCTTGTCAAAAAGAGATGGCAGGTGTCTTACCCCATACTCCTGGCCGGCATAAATAAGAGTCATTCCTTTTTGGAAAAAAAGAAATGCAGTGAAATTGCGTAGTGTAGCAGTATCGGGAAACAAAAATGCCGCTCTCGGCTGGTCGTGGTTTTCCAAAAAGCGCAATTTGACATAATTGTCCGGATAAATGTATTCCTGACGGTTTACCGCCTCAGTGTATGTTGCCAATGTCCCCGTTTTATTTGCATAATTCACCAGATCTGCGTAAATATCATAATCATAGCTGATATCAAACGCCTGGAAAATCTCAGAATCCGAAAGAGCGGTAAGGCCTATTTCTCTCATGAACACGATAAAGCCGGGGTCAATAGACTCACTGAGCCATATACATCCTTTTCTGACTTCCTCTACTTCTCCCCTGGCTCTTTTCCAGAATTCAAGCGGAATAAGCGGAGCCACATCACATCGGAAACCATCTACGGTCTCAGCCCACATTCTGAGGGTTTCTATCTGGTAATCCCAAAGCGCGGAATTATTGTAATCCAAATCCACTATATCGGTCCAGTCTCCCACATGGTTTCCAAAACTTCCGTCTTCCTTATGGTAAAACCATTCCGGATGCTCCTGTACGAGAACAGAATCAGGGGCGGTATGATTATATACAACATCTATTATACACTTCATTCCCCTGTTATGAATCTCTTCTACCACTCTCTTGAAATCATCAAGCGACCCGTATTCGGGATTGACTGACCTGTAATCACTTATTGCATAGGGAGACCCCAGGCTTCCTTTCCGTGAAATCTTCCCGATGGGATGTATCGGAGCAAACCATACAATATCCACGCCCAGCTCTTTAATTCTGTCCAGCTGTGGTATTACCTGTAAAAAAGTACCCTCCTCACTGAAATTTCTCACAAATATCTGATACATCACCATATTTCGTAAGCTCTTATCTGTTGTAGCAGCCATCCCGGATCTCTCCTTTCATTGAGTTTGCTTAAAGCAGAATATTTTGTTACTATTATTTCATACAAATAACACGTATTATGCGAGGTGTCTAATGGATAAAGGTATGATAATTGAAGCAATCGGCTATACCGGTTCAGCATTGGTTCTTGTATCATTTCTCATGGTTTCTGTTGTAAAGCTCAGGGTCGTAAACACAATCGGAAGCATCATTTTTACTGTATATGCCTTTATTATCCACTCCTATCCCACTGCGATAATGAACGTATGCCTTGTTTTGATCAATATCTATCATCTGGTCAAGATGAGCAATACCAGCAAGGAGAGCCGGGAATATGACCTTGTAAAAGTATCCCCTTCGGATTCTATGCTCAGATACACAATCGAGAGGGTTTCCGAGGATATCATGAAAGTCTTTCCCGGAATATCACTTGATTTTTCAAAAGCCAATGATTCATATATTATTTGCTACAACGGATCACCTGCCGGTATATTTGTTGGAGTCAAAACAGATGACAACAATATAGATATACTGCTCGACTATTCTCTTCCAGAGTTCAGAGATTTTTCCATTGGCAGCTTTCTCTTTTCCAAACTAAAAGATTTTGGCGTAGCAACAGTTACTTATAGTGGCCCCGTTAAGCACCACAAAGAATATCTTGCCAGGAACAATTTCAACAAAACCGGCTCTAAGTATATAAAAGTCCTTTAATTCTGATTGCCCGAAGCCATCATCCTGAATGTCTCTATATCATTTGCTGTCAGCTTGATATTAGATTCTATTGTTCTGCCGTCAGGTGTTGTAACCTTCATGGCTATAACGCTTCCCTCTTCGAGGGCATTGTCCCTGATTGCCATCAGAAACGGTACAAATTTAGGGTGATCCTGCTGAAATGACTGTATTCTCTGCTGTATTTGCATCAGCATTGTTGGATTAAAGTTCATATATTATTCTCCTTAAGAAATATTTATTTAGATTTTAATATTAAACTTGAGCGAAATCAAACTTTTTTAAATATCTTTATTCTATAATACGTTTACACACAAAAATGTATGCGCTTACAAAACATAAATAACATAAGAGGAAATAAGGAGGAACAATAAATGTACGGATTTGGTGATATGATCCAAAAGCTTAAAAGTAACCCTAAGACAATTATTTTCCCGGAAGGCTCTGATCCTAGAATTCTTGAGGCTGCTTCCCGCCTTCTCGCCGGAAATTTCATAAAGCCTATACTTCTTGGCAATGAAGATGAGATAAATAAAGCTGCAGAAGAAGCCGGATATAACATCCGAGGCGCCAGGATCATTGATCCCGATACATATGAAAAATTTGATGAAATGGTTGCAGAGTTCTGCGAGCTTAGAAAAAGCAAGGGCATGACTCCCGAAAAAGCAATCCCGATTCTCAAGCAGACTAATTACTTTGGTACAATGCTTGTAAAGATGGGACTTGGCGACTGTCTCCTTGGAGGTGCCACCTATTCAACTGCCGATACAGTTCGTCCTGCCCTCCAGATCATCAAGACCAAACCAGACAACACCATCGTATCTTCATGCTTTATCCTTGTTCGCCCTTCAGCAACCGGCGAGAATGAGGTTATCGCAATGGCTGACTGCGGTATCAACATCAATCCCAATGAGGACGAGCTGGTAGAGATCTGCGGCGAGACTGTCAACTGTGCACAGCGTTTTGGTGTAACCCCCAAGGTTGCTTTCCTTTCATTTTCAACCAAGGGTTCCGCAAAAGATGATACCGTTACAAAGATGCAGAATGCTACAAAGAAAGCTCAGGAGAAATACCCCGAGATTCCGATCGATGGCGAGCTTCAGTTCGATGCAGCGGTTTCACCTCGCGTTGCTAAGCAGAAAGCTCCCGGATCACCTGTTGCAGGACATGCCAACACCTTTATCTTCCCTGATATAAACGCAGGTAATCTTGGATACAAGATTGCACAGAGAATGGGTAATTTCGAGGCATATGGTCCTATACTTCTTGGACTTAACGCTCCAATAAACGATCTTTCTCGTGGATGCAATGCCATCGAAGTTTATTCAATGGCGATAATCACAGCATCTCTTGCATAACATAGGTTATCTAACCAAAAGAGTAGCAGGTCCATCTGCTACTCTTTATTTTTGTCCTATATTGTCCTATCAAATCTCACGACCTTTATGCTATCCATTGTGGCGTCTCTCGTGGTGTTTGTAATACGCTGCCTTATCTTTATACATCGCCTCATCAGCCTTTTTAATGACCTTCTCTACCAAAGCAGAATCCTTGTTCCAGTCGTATCCTATGGCAATGGATACGCCTTTTGCTTTTTGACGTAGTTTATCAACCAGTTCCTCAAATTTCTCTTTTTCTACATCCTGAACTACTGCAATGAATTCATCACCGCCAACTCTGAAGCAGTTCTTTTTCTTAAATACCCCGGCTACCAGTCCTGCAGTATCAATTATCAGTTTGTCACCCGCCTGATGGCCTTCTTCATCATTTATGATCTTAAGACCATTGATATCTGTATAGCAGACACCTACAGAAGTACTGAATTCCGAAAGAAGCATCAACGTCTGATTAAGAGCATACCTGTTCCCAAGCCCCGTAAGCGCATCATGGCCTCCCAGGTAGAGCAGTTCCGTGGTAAGATCATGGTTTTTAATATTGGTTGCTATGAATGCCGCAACAGTTTCCATAACCTCAGTTATGTTAAGTTGTATGTCAAGTGAATAATTATCTGCAACCAAAAAGCCCATAATTCCGTCTTTTTCCTTCAAAGTTGCAACAATATATCTTGAGCACTTACCAGAAAGAAATTCACTGTAGAGCTGTGGATTCAAGTCCATAACAGGTGTGATATCGCTCATCACAAATACATCCTTCCCTGCCAGCTGCTTTGACCATATGGATACCATGTCGAATTTCTCAAAAACCTTTTTGGACGGAAGTTCAGTTGAACACAACTTACTGATCCACTCATAGATCTGTTCGATTTTGCCATTGTTTTCTCTGACAATGTAAACCCTGTCTGCTTCCAATGCCGCTCCGATTCTTCCAAGAACCCGCTTAATTCCTTTGCTAAAATCAGAGGTTGAAAGTGCTTTGGCACAGTCTATGACAAGATTACTGGTATTGGTCTGAAGTACTCTGCTCTCTTCATTTCGCTTATCAGCCGTAACATCATGGATAATAAATGCACAGAACCCCTTCTGATAAACAGGGACTGCCCAGAATTCGAACCATTTATCGAAATGCGTATTATATGTTCTATTTATTGACGACTGCCTAAGTATTGCAGCTTGATAGCTGAGTTTTATCCAGTCTTCATCCTGATTGGATACTGTAGTATAGTAAGTAGCACCAATTAATTCCGCAGTAGGTTTCCCGGCGAGCTTGGCGTATTTTTCATTCGCAAATAAAAACAGCATGTCCTTCACTGTCCCAAAAGGATCAGTAAGCACTTTAAAAATGCAGCAGGCATCCGGAAGGTCTTTTAACATATATAATATATCGTTTGGACTAAACTCTGTGTCTGTTGAATATCCTATCTTGCCTTCTATGCTGATATCACTCATAATCCACTCCTTATCTGCTTCCTTACTACACTTATCCAATATTAATTATACAACAAAATTCATCATATTATTATTTATTTTTCATTTATTCATGGGCGGTATATGATAAAATGTATTTATTATCGGAGGTTAAGCAGATGAACAAAATCAAAAGATCATTAGCCGTATTTTTCATATTTGTATACCTCATGCCTTGTCTTGGCTGCGCATCCACTTATGGTGGCTCTTCTGCAAGAGGAACTGTCATTACAATAGCGGCAAGGGATGGTTCCCACGCAGATGTTATCAATGCAGTCAAAGGAGATTTTGAAAAAGAGAACAAATGCACAATAGAGGTTATCTCACTTAGCGGCGATGATATTTATAAAAATGCTATTTCAGATTCCAAAAATACAACGGGAAAATATGACATAATCATGGTTGATGACCCTTTGATGCCTGAATATATTCAAAAAAACATCCTCAAAAACCTGACCCAGCTCGGATATATTGACGACGACGATTTTGTTGAAAAATCAAAGCTGCTTGGCAAGGATCCCTATCCTATGGGCGCAACTTATGCACTTCCCTTCTCCGGTAACGTACAGCTCATTTTCTTTAATAACAACTTAATAAACAGCGATTCATCCTTTGATAACTGGGCCGATATACTCAAAGCATGCCAGGATCTTCACAGCAGCGGAAAAAACGGATATGCCATAAGAGGCCAGAGCGGGAACCCTATTGTTTCAGATTTTCTGCCAATATTATGGGCGTTTGGCGGAGATCTCTTTGACAGCGATAACAACATTATTCTGGACTCTCCAGAGAGCAGAGATGCTTTAAATTTCTACTATCAGCTTTACAAAACAGGTGGAAATTATGACAAGGACAGCCTGATAAAAGCGATCAACGACGGCGAAGCAGCCATAGCACTTGGTTGGCCATCATGGTTTCTTTCAGGAACAGGACCAACAGCTGAAATCTCACAGATACCCGGAAAGAAGGACGCATCCTCTGACCCTCTTGCTACAGGAGAAATAGGGAACTGGTTATTGGGAGTAACTTCCAATTCCGCAAATCCGGATTTGGCTCTTAAATGTGCAATTTATCTTACAAGCAGTGAAGTACAGAAAAAAGCACTTGAACACGGTGGCATACCTACCCGAAAGAGCGTATTTAGAGATAATGAGGTAATAGAAAAATTTCCATACTTTGAAATGATTTATATGGGCACCAATAATTCACGAGTGCGTCCCAGAACAACCAAGTGGGCAAAAATAGAAGAAGAATTTGGAGAAGAACTCGTAAAGTGTATCGAGGATAAACAAACAGTTGATCAGACTATTATAAACTCACAGAAAAAAATTGAAGCACTAATGAATGAATAAATGTTAATTATCCCTTATTAGCAGCAAGCTGCCAGAATGCCACGGCACTTGCTGCTGCTACATTCAGCGAATCCACATCATGTGACATCGGTATCTTCACCACAAAATCGCTATTATCAATTGTGCTTTCACGAAGGCCTTCTCCCTCCGTGCCCATAATAATAGCCATCTTTTCATGTCCGAAAAGCCTTTCATCATCAAGCCTCACGGAATTCTCCCTAAGCGCCATCGCAACTGTCGTGTACCCCATTTCAGACAATTTCTTCATTCCTGATTCATACCAGCTGTCCGTTTTTTCTCCATAATAAGTCCATGGTATCATAAATACATTCCCCATGCTTACGCGGATTGCTCTCCTGTACAGCGGATCAGTACAATCACCGGATAAAATAACAGCATCTATATTAAGTGCGGCCGCCGATCTGAAGATAGCGCCCATGTTTGTTGGATTTTCTACATTCTCAAGAACAACTATTCTTTTTGCATTCTCACATACCTCTTCTATATTCGGCATTTCCTTTCTTCTAAATGCACACAATGCGCCACTGGTCAAGTTGTAACCTGTAATGCCAAGCAGCACGTCCTCCGGCGCTTCGTAGACGGTTATATCTCCAAACCTGTCGAGTATATCAGAACACATCAAAGACGCTATCAGATTCTCTTCAAAAAGAGCTGAAACCGGTTTATATCCTGCATCCAGTGCCCGTACAATAACTTTAGGGCTTTCCGCAATGAAAAGCCCTAAATCAGGTTCATCTATTCTTTTTAGCTGATTTTCATTGAGCGAATGAAATACTTTAACGTTATCATCGCTCAGGTCACTTATTCTGATTGTTTTTCTCATCATATATAAGCTCTTCAATTTCTTTTTTGAGGCTAATTAATGATTTTCCTGTGCGTTTTGCAATACCTGCAAGATCGTCATATTCCAGTTTTGCACGGTTAATTTCATATCCCAATGCTCTCTTTATACGGACTTCTCCATATGGAGTCTCAACTTTGTCAATCTGTCTTGAGAGCGTATATCTGTTACTTATGCTCTCACGAAGTCCAAGAGTGGTAGTATGCCTGAACATACATTTAATGAGTTCATCTTTTTTATCCTCTCGGCAGATGCAAGTCAAAAGAATTCCCGGGCGATCTTTTTTCATATCTGCCGATACCGAATAAACATCAAGAGCTCCGGTCTCAAACAGCATTTCCTTGGCAAACCCAAGTTCCTCTGGAGTCATATCATCAATATTGCAGGAGAGTTCAACTATTCTTTCTGCTTCTTCATTGATCTCACCAAGCATTATACGAACGCAGTTTGACTGTTCAAAATCTTTTTTACCCATTCCATAGCCAATTCTGCTTACTGACATAACAGGCTGAGTTCCAAAGTCAAATGCAAAATATTTGATAAGAGCAGCGCCGGTCGGTGTACATAGCTCTGCCTTGATTCTGTCGCTTGAATAGCTTGGAATGCCCTTAAGCAAAAAGGCTGTTGCAGGTGTAGGGACAGGTAAAATTCTGTGTGCACATTTCACCTGCCCTCCTCCGACATTAATAGGAGACACGATTACTTTATCGGGATCAAGCTCATGCATCAGGTAGCAAACAGCAGTTATGTCAGCTATTGCATCAAAATTTCCAACTTCATGAAAATGAATCTGCGATACGGGTTCACCGTGAACCGAGCTCTCAGCCTCTGCCAACAGCTGATAAATCTCGCGTATGTCACTTTTTATTTCTTTCGAAATATTAAGTTCCTCAATAATCTCCTCGATGTCATAAATCGTAGTATGCGCATGAGAGTGTTCATGCTCATGATCTTGGCTATGCATATGGGGTCCATCATCTACGATATCATTACTGATTTCCTCCATGCCATCGATCAGTACCGAGAGTTGATTTCCCTCAATATGGCAACGCTGAACCCTCGCAAGCTCAAATCGTACTTTAGGAATTCCAATGTCATTCAGCGCTCTTACAACCGACTCTGGGTCTTCAAATAGATCTAACAGTGCAGAGGCAAACATATCTCCGGCTATGCCCATCTTACATTCTATATAGAGTGTCTTCATTTTGATCCTTTCCTAATCTTCTACCACAATATTTTTAAGTGTTACCCCTTTTCCCTCAATAATATGTGCTTTTCTTCCTCCACACTCAGGACAGAGGTAATTATTTTCCCTGACAGGAAGGTATTCAGCTCCGCATTCCTCACATAGCGCCTTTACCGGCACTTCTTCACATACAAGCTCAGCCCCTTCTAAAATGGTCCCCTTAACAGCCTCCGGATAATACTTGTACATATAATACGGCATCACACCACTTGTCTTACCTATCTGAACAACTATATTCTTGATCCGTTCCGCATTGCTTTGTTTAGCAACATCTATTGCAAGTTCCACCATTCTTGCAATATAACTCATTTCATGCATTCTATTTCCCCATGGTAGACTATATTATATTTTATCATGATTTTGTTAAACTTTAGTCATATATGTTCTTTTTTATTATGGCTTTATATAATTATATGTGATATGCAAGCAATATATCATATCGATGTTATATATCATATCCAAGGTGTATATTTTATATTTATTATCTATCAATTCCGGTTAAATGATTGATAAACTGTTGTGCTGTACGTCCGGAAATGCCGCCATGATTTAGTTCCCACCTGTCAGCCTCAAGAAACAGCTCCTCGTCTTTTATATTAAGACCATTTCTTGAAGCAAGAATACTCACAATATCATGATATTCCTGCCTTGACGGCTTATAGTATCCAATTGTCACACCAAACCTGTTTGCCAGAGAAAGCTTTTCCTCCATAGTGTCAGATCTGTGGATATCTCCATCCTGTTCAATATCTCTTCTGTCTCTCCACGTCTCCTTTATCAGATGCCTTCGGTTGGAAGTCGCATAAATAAGTACATTATCAGGTTTAGTCTCAACTCCTCCTTCTATAACAGCCTTCAGGAATTTGTATTCTGACTCATCCTCCTCGAAAGACAGATCGTCCATATAAATAATAAATTTGTAATTTCTATTCTTGATCTGGGAGATCACCTGTGAGAGATGCCTGAACTGATATTTATATATTTCTATCATCCTCAGACCATTTCCATAAAACTCATTGACAATAGCTTTAATGCTAGTAGATTTGCCGGTTCCGCTATCACCAAAAAGAAGCACATTATTCGCCTTTTTGCCATCCACAAAGGCCTTTGTATTATCGATGAGTTTCTTTTTCTGGATATCATAACCAACAAGATCATCCAGCCATACTATTTCCATATTATTGATCGGATTAAATTCAACAGTACCATCGTCAAGCTCTCTGAACCGAAATGCTTTATTCAGTCCGAATGCTCCTACTCCAATACTCTCATAAAATCCGGTAACTATTTTGAAAAAATCCTCATCACTGCCAGCTTTTTCAAGCTTTTCACTTAGATTTCTTACTTTCTCGCTGACATTTACGTTGTACATAAGCTTGGGTTTATCAATTGCCTTGTAATCAGTTATACAGCTAAAGCAGTCAATGCCAAGTTCCTCCTCCAACGTAGAAAAATCGAAATCAAACAGTTCTCTGAATGCATGAAAATCATTTATCGCAAAATGATTCACGCTTCCATCTTTGCTCCCGACCTTTTCACAAGTCAACGTAAACGGATTCTCATCCATAATTATCAGATAAGTAAGGTAGTTGTGCCACAGATTCTTATCAAAAGCATACGAAGTACCCAGAACCAAAAGCCGCTTGATTTGCTTATAGCAACGCGCTATAAGATCTTCTTTTGAATAATCTTTCGCATGCCAATCTCTGTAGACATCGGCAAGCTGAACCAATATTGAATCCTCTGGCAAATCTCCATAAATGAGCAATTTTGCTACTATTTTTTCCATCAATCCTCCCAAATGTATATGTATAACATTAAGTATATGTAATATATTTATTATTCAATATATATAACATGTATAACATATATCGTTAATTCTCTCTGAGCTGCCGTTCCAACTCGTCAAAGTCAATATCAGTCCGCTGTTCAAAGTTATTAAAGCTGTTTATTCTAGTCTTTAAAGTATTCCTCTTTTGTAAATAATACTCGTTCCTGATACATTCCTTCATAAACGCTATTGGAACTTCGACTGTTTTTGAATATCCTTTCATGTATTCATAAGATTTTTTTATCTTATCAAGATCATAGTCGGCTTCTTCTGCAATTTCTCTGATTTCTCTCATCTTAAAATCGTCATGCATAAGATCAATAAGCTCGTCAAGAATATCATCTTTATCTGCCTTTACAAGTTTAGGCGTACTTGAAGGTGAATTGTCTTTCTTTATCACAAAAAACCTTATTCCAACAGTTTTTCTGCCATTTTTAATAGGAGCATAATCCACCTGAATGCTGGTCTTTTTATTGAGTTCTTCCTTAGCCTTTGCCAGAACATTCCTGTTAAATATCTTGTATTCTTTATACTTGGTCTGCTCTGTTTTCTCAGCCAGCTCCTCAATTTTGTCGTAATCCGGGTAATCTTTTTCAAGTTCAGATCTTATTTCCTTACTTCCACCTGAGGTTATTATTCCAAGCTCCAGCTTTAGTTCTGTAAGATTGTACTCTACAACAAGTTCTCCCTGGCATTTTGTAATGGCTCTTTGATAGTCATATGCAGATTTCAGCATCTCATAAAGTCTTAAAGAATAAACGCTCTTAAGACTAATCGTATCTGCAAGACTCAAAACAGTAAAATCCTTTTGTAAATTTATTATTTTGTCCGTAAGATAATTATTGTATCGTAATGTGAGAGTACCATTTTTGAAAGAAGCATCGGTTACGACCTGATGAGCTTCAATTTTCCCATTTTTACGGTCCTTCATAAGAAGTTTCCAGTCAAAGATAGTCGCCCCCTTTATCTGTTGATCACATAGTGCTTCGATATGCTCATAAAGAGAACCTGAAGTTGAATTAAACATCTTTCTAAGTTCTGATCCATAAATGGTAGCTACTACATTATTGTATTCATCTGTATGAATATTCTGCATCCCAATTGCAAAGAGTTTCTGGCTTAATGCAGTACCTTTTCCCATTGCATTAATCAGTTCATTTGACTTCTTATAGCTTTTATTACTCACTACAAGTTGATTTCTTTTTTCTTTATCCATATACTGTTCCCTTTATGTACACCTTTGGCTATACTGTAATCATTCCTTTTTTTATCACCTTAAAAAAACGCGTCTTTAAAATCTTCCCTTTTCTTTCACCTCAATTTTATTATATTCCCTTTTTTAGCACTTACAAGCTATTTTTTACTATATTTTGTGGTTTTTACATTTATAAAACACAAATACTCTTGACTAATATAGACAATAGTTTTCATTCCCTTTTCATTAACTTTTCGATTAATACGCGCCCCTTTTGGTCCCTTTTGACCAATTATATTAATATTTCTTAGTCAATTATCTCCCCTTTCTATTCACCTTTTAATCCCTTTTAGGTCAATAATATTTCTTTTTTTCTGCAAGGATCCTGCATTTTTCTCATAAAACACGTAAAAATAAGAGATAACTGCTTATTAGTCATTAGTTATCTCCTGTCCCGACATAAAATTTATATGAAAAGTGTACTACTCTATTTTTGTTCTTTATTATTTGTATTGTAATATCATGTTCCCATTTTAGTCACCTTTGTTTTCCCTTTTTGTTCACCTTTAATATTATTTCATATTTAAAAGCGCATATTTGCAGTGTTTCAGGGCATAATGCAATCATGGTTAGTACCCTTCCCTTTTTAGTCACTTTTAATCCCTTTTCAAACTCTCACGGTCCCAATTATTATCACTTAATCTGCATCTCTTTTTATCTACTTTAAATACCCATTTACTACACATCTTATACCCTTTTTGAAGACTCATTCTTCCCATTTTAGTCACCCAATATTACGAAAAAGTGCTTATTTACTGGGCTTGTGTATTCGTAATTAATTAATAAAAAAGTGTTTGTAAATATAAAAAAATAACAACATTGCAGCTAAAGTTGTTTTTATTATCTTACAAACTTAA
>AUXO017095235.1_pt1 | contig 15866 bp, 9 predicted proteins | sample 768731 | NCBI WGS metagenome assembly AUXO01 (sample SAMN02715735, study PRJNA202380) | gut metagenome | biome: sheep rumen | host: Ovis aries | place: New Zealand: Palmerston North
TTTTCATCTACTATTTAATTATATTATAAAACATTTCACAAAAAACTCAATGTATTTTCACATAATTATTTATAAAAATCTATCCGCTCATATTTAAAAAACTTTATAAAACTTTAAAAATATGGCCTCCGGCTACTGAAGGTATCCCCCTCAGCTTTGCCGGAAGCCACATGCTTTAGCTTAGTTTATACTCTAGCTATGTCCGGCTGGAAATTACTTTCCATTCAGACTATTAAGTTATAAAACTACAAATTATTCAATTGAAAGAATGTCATTGTAGCATGCTTCGTTTGTGAAGAAGAAGTAGCAAGGATCAGCAGCTGTAAGAAGTGATGTAACCTTAGCTGTTTCCTTCCATTCCTTACCATCAGCACCAACGAAGGTGTAATCTACGTTAAGTGTTCCGCCATCTCTTGAGATAACGATTGTAACGTCTGCATCCTTCATCATGTTAAGCCAATCAGCCCACTGGCCGTCTTCCCAATCCGTTGTAAACTCACCTGCGTATGAAGCATCGCCCCATCCGTAAGCATCTGCTCTAAGAACTGCATACTCTGCATAGCCTTCAGACTGTGATGCTGGAGCAACGTGAGCTTCGGTAGGTGTGTTACAGAATGCAAGTACAAAGTTCTCCCAGTTGTTGTTACCTGCTGTGAAGTTTGTAAGCTTAACTGTCTTTGTTGCGCCATCAGCAATCTCTGTGCCTGCTGTCCAATCTGACCAGAAAGTACCTGTAAGATCTGTATTACCAATATGATCAATTGCATTAGCATCTGCTACTACTTCACGAGCATCACCAACGCTAAGAACTTCTACATAGCTGTGTTCGCCTGTAAGGAAGAAGTATACAGGATCTTCCGGCTTAATTGTTGACTCAACTGAAGATGTTGATGTATAAACTGTTCCGTTGAAATCTTTGATTTCAGCTGCAACTGTGATGTTTCCACCATTTCTTGAAATCTTAAGAACAACATCAGCCTCAACCATGATTGATTCCTGCCAGTTCTTCCAGTTATCCCATGTCCAGTTAAATGATACTGTATCATCTGCTGCGTTCTCGCTGTTAGCGATCCAGTTGTAATCTGCATTGCCCCAGCTGTAGCAGTCTGCACGGAATACACCGTACTCAACGTGACCTTCTGAAGTATTAGGATCTACGCCGGCTTCTGTCTTATCGTTTGTGAAAACAGTTACAAAGTTATCATACATCTGCAGACCATCTGAGTAGTTCTTAAGAACAACTTCCTTTGTCTCGCCGTCTTTTAATTCATATGACTCTGTCCAGTCTGTCCACCAGTTATTATCAAGATCTACAGTACCGATTGTATCGATAGCTGCCTCGTTAGGAGTGATAACGATTTCACGCTCTGGCTCCTCAAAAGCAACTGAAGGATCGCCCTGCTGATAAAGTGTAAGTGCCTGTCCTGCTGTAAGTGCCTGATCAAATACATATACTTCATCGAATGCACCCTTGAAGATAGCATCCCAGTAGTTAACACCAACAAGGAAATCAAAGTTGTCTGATGGTGCCATTGTTCCAGGAACAACAACTATTTCAACAACATTTCCATCTGCATCCTTGTTTACAAGCTCCTGACCATTTAAGTAAAGCTGTGCTGCAAAGCAGTTAGGATCTGAAGCTGCTGGCTTTGATGCGTCAACAACGAGTGTAACATTGACCCATTCCTTAAGGTGCTCTGTAGCATCTGGTGAAGCCCATGCTGGCCAGTTGTTAACAAGTTCTGTATTAAGTCCATCGTATGACCATACGCAAGGGAATGCTGCACCGTCTGGATTCCACTCTGTTCTTGTAAGGTTAAGGTAATGCTGACCACCAGTTACATCGCCGTGTACATCAGGACCGAACTGGATTGTTGGCATATAGTTTGCGAAACGTGTAGCATACATCCAGTATGAAACTGTATATGTATCACCAACACCGTTTACGTCTGTAAGCTTTAAACCATTCTTACCATCAAGGTAAACTGCCTCGCCCTTAACACCAGGGATACGAACAACTTCCTTGCCCTCTGCTGCTGAAAGAATAGGTGTAGCTGCTGTATCCTGTGCTGTAACCTGGATACCATCATTTCCATCAGCCTCATCAAATGAGTAGTAATAAACTGGATCTGGAAGTGCTTCGCCCTCTACTGCTGGCTCTGTTACCTCTGTAGTTGGTTCTGTAGTAGCTTCCTGTGTGGTAGCTTCTGTGGCCTTTGTAGTCGCCTCTGTTGCTGCTGTAGTTGCTGCTGTTGTAGATGAATCCTGTCCCTTATTTCCACAGCCGCTCATCAATGTAGCAGCCATAGCAACTGCCATAGCAGTGCTCAATAACTTTTTGTTCTTCATAGATTTCCTCCATTTAAAAATATATTAAGTAAGAACCTTATCGCTCTTATTTAGTTCAACGAATTAGAATGAAGATACTATTGCTTCATACTTTTCAAGTTCTTCAGGTGAAAGAACATCATAGCCTGATGGTCCAAAGTATGAAATCATAGCTTCTGCATGATAGTAGTTAGCCTGACGTGTTGCCTCTTCTACGTATGTAGCAGCCTTAGCCTGTCCGCCATCTACAAGATCATGGATACCGATGTTGTTGAAGTACTGATCACAGAAGTTCCAGTAACCAGCAATGTTGTACCAGCCGTAAGGAACTGGTCTTGTGATTGATGCGAAATAATCATCCCAGTACTGCTTGTGATCTTCGTCTGTTGGGAAGAGTGACTTAAAGCCGTCCCAAACACCTGAATCAAGTGTAATAGGTACTGGCATGTTAGAACTCTTAAGAGGAACACCTGAAGCATTTGTGATTGATGTATCAGAGTAGATCTTGATTCTCTCATTCCATCCATCTACGCCCCATCCCATGAACTTAAGAAGAACATATGCTTCGTAAGGATGCTCACAAGATGTTGAAACACCGCCCATGTACATGTTACCGATAACGTTATGCTCCTTCTCATCAACTACGTTAGGTGTAACGTAAGGGATGATATCAAGACCATACTGCTCCTGGTAGCCTTCTGTGTTCCAGATGTTCTGGAATGACCAGAGACCCTCTGAGAATACAGCAACGTGACCTGTTGAACCGAACCATGTGCTCCAGTCTCCTGACCAGTCTTCCATCTGCTGTGTATTCTGCTGAGGAGCTACATATCCTCCAAGCTTAAGATCTGAGAACTCCTGCTCTCCGATTGCCCAGTACTGAAGATCGAAATCATTTCCGTCGAAACCGAATTCACCCTTGATAGCTCTCTCTGCTGTTGAACAAGCAGCGATACCATAAAGTGAATCAAGTCTGTTGTAGTAGCCAAGACCATAGTACTTCATACCAGTTCTATCATCAACTGTAGCAGCCTTGATGAGGTCGATCATCTCTGACCATGTCCAGTCTGTACGTGGCATCTCAAGATTGAGGTGCTCGATTACGTTTCTGTCGATGAAGATAGCACTTGGCTGATAGTAGGTAGGCATTGCGAAACGTCTTGATGTATCGAACTTACCGATACCATATTCCTCGATTGTTGGCATAAGATTTGCTGTTTCCGGATCATTTTCAACATAATCTGTGATGTCTGCCCAGTACATATTAGCAAGAGCTGTATCAGAGTCTGTACCTGAGAATACATCAGGGAAGGTCTGTGCAGCAGCAGCTGCTGAAAGGTCTGTACTCATGTCTTCGATAACACGTGTCTCTACGGTAATGTTAGGATACTTCTCCATGAACTTCTCTGCAAGAAGATTGATGGTTGTCTCATCCTCATAATGCCAGTAGGTAAGTGTAATGTTATCTGTTGTCATCTGTGTATCACCGCCTGTAGCTGCTCCGCCATCAGTAGATCCACCAGAATTAGTTGTATCAGGAGCTGTGTTAGTTCCTGAATTTGCAGATGTAGCATCCTGACCCTTTGTGCCACAACCTGCGAGCATTGTTGTAGCAAGTAAAATCGCTCCAACTCTTCTCAAATTCCTTTTTTTCATTAATTATTCCTCCTTAGAATTTCTATTTTACAGTGCCAAACCCAACTGACACTGTTAAAATCATAAAATTATTCACCTGTGATACCGGTTCTATCAATACTTTCAACGAAATGTCTCTGTAAGAAGAAGTACATTACTAAAAGTGGAAGTACACTGATAGTTGTAGCTGCCATTCTTACTGATTCACTAAGTGAAGTTGCCGTATCACCAGTTGCAGCCTTTGTATTAAAGCTTGTATCAAAGTTCTTAAGCTGAATTACAAGGTTTGTCCAAACGCTCTTGGTTGAAAGACCCTGAACGTAAAGCTCTGTTAGGTAAGATTCATTCCAGTACCAAACAAATGAAAAAAGTGCTACTGTTATTATGGCCGGTGCTGCTGAAGGAACTGCGATCTTGAAGAAGGTCTTGAAGTGTCCTGCGCCGTCTATGGCAGCTGCCTCAGTAAGTACCTTAGGTATCTGTTTAAAGAACTGGTAGAAAATAAGAATAAATATCGGAGCATTCAGACCATTTCCAAAAACTGCCGGAAGGACAAAGGTCCAAACTGTACCGAGGATACCCATCTTATTGTAAAGAACGTAAGTAGGTATCATTGTAACCTGGCTTGGAAGGATGTATGAGAAAAGTAATATTCCCATGTAGAGCTTCTTGCCCTTGAAATCATATCTGGCAAAACCATAACCTACCATCATGCAGATAAAAATATTGAAAACAGTTGGCATTCCTGCGATAAAAATACCTCTAAGGAAGCTCTCAACAAAATTCATTGATGTAGCTGCATCTATATAGTTCTGCAAATATAGTGAACTAGGTAGCCACTTTACGGAAGTGTCAAGCAGGTCATCTCTGTTCATGAAGCTTGTGCTTATCATGTAGAGCAGAGGATAAATATATACAAAGCCGATACAGATCAATAATCCGTATATTGCAGCAAGCTTTAAAAATCCCTGTTTCTCCTTAGAACCGAACAGGAATTTGTGAATCTTATTAGTATTCACTCTTGCCCGAATAGGTTCTAGTATGGCCGCTTGCGGTTGCTTTTTCCATCTTTCTGACATTGCGTGCGTTCCTCCTTCTTACACTCTTTTGCATTCTGAGTTCCTTCTTCTGCTGTCTCTGATATCTCTTAATGGCCCTGTCATATGCATCCTTCTTAGAACCTAGGATAATGAAGAACATAAGTGTGATAAGGCTGATTACTACAGAGTACATCCATGCCATGGCTGAAGCATAGCCATAGCCCTTTTCCTTTGTTCCTGAGAACATTGCCGTCTCGATCATGTTGATAAGCTGGTTCTGCTCGTTTCCGGAAAGGAAAATAACTGTATAAATTGCGTTCAAGAGCACCATTGGCTTAAGAGTCGGAAGTGTGAGCTTCCAGAAGCACTCCCAACCTGAGGCTCCATCGATTTTTGCTGCTTCATAAAGACTCGGATCCATTTTTTGGAGAGCAGATATGAAAATAAGTATCTGAACTCCTGAATACCAGAGAATCATGATCATATTCGAGAACATATCTCCTATGTCCTGTGCAACTGCTGTCGGCAAAACCCTGTCAAGAGCTGTAATAACAGACTGAACGTTGAGTGCTGGAATCGTTGCTGCACCTTCACTTACGAGCATGTTCATAACAGGTCCGCTCACGATGATAACCGGAAGGAAGAAAACAAGTCTGAAGAAAGATCTGCCCTTTATCTTCTGATTAAGCATCATTGCAATTAAAAGTGAGAATACAACGATTATAGGAACCTCTACTATCGTCTGCCAAATATAGGTTACCAGCTGCTGAGGGAATTCAGGGTCCTCCATCCATATCTGGGTAAAGTTTCCTGTTCCGATAAAGTTGAATTTAGTCCCAAGAGGGGTAATTCTTATGTTATACCAAATATAGCGGAACGACTGTCCAAGTGGATAAAGAAGGAATAATACTATTCCTATCAGCCATGGAAGAATGAAAAAATATCCCATTCTAGCTTCACGCCTAGCAAGCTTCCCCTGCTTGATTTTAACCTTTTTTTCTTTTGCTTTTTTCTTTGTGCTATCCATTACATTTCCTCGCTATGCTCGATTAGAACTAAAGCCATCTAACCGACTATCTTGTATGACATGCCTTCGACCGTAATGCCGTCGGCGCTCTGAGTGTCCTCGGAATAATTTACATAAACCTTAACTCCATTGCTGTAAATAACTCTTGTAATGCCATTGCCTAAAATATCATGCTCCACTATAGTGCTGCCCTCTGTCTTAGAATTAAGTTCCTTAAGACTATTAGTATAAGAAATAATAGTATCCTTATAGACATCGTACTGTGCACTATAAATATCATTAGAATTTGTATAAAGAAGATCTGCCGTATTTTCCTTTGTAACATAGAAAGAAGGGAAGGTTCCTGTCTCAACAAGCTTTAAGAAGAACTCTGTCTTGTTGGCTTCAAAGTTTACGTACTCAGAATAAACCGGCATCACGCCCTTAAGAACAAGTGAAAGGAAAGGAACACTTTCATCCTCGAACATGAAGCTTGATGTGTACATCGGCATATCCAGGAATGCCTCTGTATCGTGCCATAAATAAGAAAATGGCTGTTCAAGAACAAGATCAGTTTTTTCTGCAACGTTATCAAGAAGTGTCTCATAGCTTTCAGCTGTGTTAAATCTTGTATAAGTCTTACCACCGTAGGTGTATGAGAAAAGAGCATTTGAAATACCTGCAACTGCTAAATTAGAGCCCTTCTTCTTAGTGTACTTATTTACAAAGCCATTAAGAAGCTTGGTGCTTCTTGCAGGAGTAAGGAAAAGCATCTGCTCATATACATCCTTGTAGGTTTCCTCTGTAAAACGTCTCTTATTGATTCTCTTAACAACGTTAAAGGTTGCATTATGCTCATCAGGATTTATCCTTAAAGCATCATCATAAAGGTAAAGAGAAATACCTCTGCTCTCAGCATTTGAAAGAGCCTTTTTAACATCTCCCGTACCGCCGACTTTAGAATCAGCATCATACTTTGTGATAGGAAGATCGTTGATACCGCCGTCCTGCCAGCCCTTGTATACTGAGAAAAGATCTGTGACACCGCTCTTTTCAAGATCATCATAAATATCAACGATGTCATCAGCAGTTGTCATTGTAACGCCTCTTGTTCCCATGAGCCAGCTTTCTCTATCTGTTCCAAGGAAGTCTACTCTTGTATCATATGAGGTATCAAGTGAAGTCTTAAGCTCTCCATTACAAGTAAGATAATCCCTGTAAGCTGTTGCCATGCCTGCATAATCAGCATCATCACCAGAGAGGAAAAGATAGCGTACTGCTAAATCTGAATGAGTTCTATCCGCTTCTGTCAGGTGAAGTGAACCAGAGGTTGAATTATTACTGGTTGGCTGAGTGTAGTTACGTCTTAAAACAAACTTTGCAAAGGCTCTGTTATAATTTACGTTAACTCCGTTAGGATGAGCCTCAATGCTAGCTCTCATTGCGCCGTCTTCAACCACTCCAAGGTAAGCTATCTTGTCATCTGTATGAGCGATACCGAATATAGGAGCAATTACCTGCTCTGCCTCGGTAACCATTTCATAACGGTCCCAAAGAAGATTGATTACCTGACTATCTTCAAAACCATAATCCTTACCGTAGATCATTGAAGAGAAGCCTGTAGAATAAGTACCTTCCTTATCATTTAAATAGATAAGACCACCATTGCCATCCGGGAATAAAATGTAGCCTTCCTTATCATCAAGATAAGAGTTTCCAAGGAAAGGATACATTGAAATAGTACCGATGAAGAAATTCTCATTTTCCTCAACTATTGAAGAATCAGGAATTCTTACTGAAAGACCTTCATCTGTAAGCTGTACTATAAGTTCCATTCCAAAGCCGTACTTTTTCCACTTTACCTTGGCTGAAAAACCATTTTCAAGATAGGTGATGTCCTTTGTGACATCATCAGTAATTAAATCTGCCTGTTTTGTATCATCGTTACCACTGATTATTGTAAGAACCAGAGCCGACTTCATTGCTGCATACCAGGTCTTATTACTTTTTCCATCATCATAGCTGATGGCTGATTCCATATACTTTCCAGTTTTCTTATCCTCAACTATGATTGAAAGATCGTCCTCTAAAAAGTAGAGATTATAATCTGTGCTTTCAGCTATCTTAACATGATCATTTATCTTTGGTGCATTTGCAGCCGGTGCACTCACCTCACTCGCTTCAAGAAGAACCTGTGAAGTATAGGCAGGATCGCTACCAGCCGCAAGGGTGTTACCCGCGATTGCACTGCTTGATATCTGAGCCACGATTGCTGTAGACAGCACCATGCACATAAATCTTTTTTTCTTAGTTACCAATTCTATACACCACCTCTCCAATTAACGATGAGATAAAATCGAATACCTGTGACCACAATACATAGATAATGAATGCAAGAAGCAGAACAATAAGTATTGTGAACGCTGTAAGTAAAATAATCTTAATTGTATCCTTAACTGAGTAGTCGTTGAGCTCCTTAACTGTAATGAACTCAAGAGCAACTATCCAGCAGCCCATAAGGAAATATCCGAACTGAACGAAGAAGATTTCATTATAGGTAACCACATGTGATAAAGCAAAGATGATAGGCATAAGAACCAGATATGGGCCCGCGCTGTAGATAAAACCGCAATAGATAGCCTTTAGCTTTCCTTCACCTTCATTAATGGTACACATGAGGTAGTTACATCCAACAACGATAAGTAGAACTAAGATGATGGTTCCAATATCTGAGAGGATGTCGTAGCTTCCTTCTCTTACCTGCTTAACAAGGAAACCACAGAAATACTTGTTTATGATGAAGAATACTGTAAATATTGCAACAAGTATGTTAGCACTCGCTACTGATACTCTGTTATGGAATTTGACTTCATAGCAGGCATTAATAGGATGCTTTATGTAATAGAACAGATAAGACAGCTCATGGATAAGCTTTTTAGCACCAAGTCTTGAACCCAGGCTCCTTAATCCATTGAGCAATCCTGTTTTAGCATCAACAATAAGAATTACATAAAAGGCTACTATAAGAATAAAAATAATGACTATAACCGAGCCTAAATGCTTCTTAAGCCATGAATTTCTTACTTCCCAGAAGGAATCTGAATAACCATCAAGATCCTTAGCAAGCTCTGCATATTCAAGAGACTGCTTATATTCGCCTTCCTTGTAAAGAGCTCTGCCCATTGCCATGTTGGCGTAATCAAAAAGGTTGTTCATCTTAAGTACTTCGCTAAGAGGCTCCATACTTTCTTCATATCTGCCCTTTGAGAAAAGGTAAAGAGCATCATGAAGCTGGTTAGTAAATTCTGTAGGAACATACACCTGGATCTGTGCCTTATCAGAGTCAAGAACATAGATCTTATCATCATTTCCTACCTGTATAGCCTCGATCTTGGTTGAAAGACCGATTCTCTGCTGTCCATCATCGCTACCACCGAATACGAAAAGAAGATCTCCTTCGTTGTTGTATTCGTAGATGTAACCCTGCTGAGAAGCTACAAAAACGTTGTCATGATTACCAGTTGCAACTGCAACAGGAACATCATCAGTCTTATCAGGAGAAATCATGTTAACGCCTGCTATATTGAGACGCTTAAGTGATTCTTTACCTTCACCTCTTGTTACAGTATAGATAATACCCTTATCATCGATAGCCATGTTATCCGGAGTTGAAGGAATATTACCTACCATCTTTGCTCTCTGGGCATCTGTAAGAACTGCTCTCCAGATGATGTTCCAAAGACCTGCCGTGGTTGAGTTTGTTCCGAAATATCCAAGGAAGGTTCCACCTTCAACAGGTGAAATCTGAACCATACCATTGGTATTAGATTCACAGATAACATACATAGTACCATACTGATTTGCAACTATCTTAAGAGGAAGGAAATCCTGAGTCTCACCGTACATGGCCTCTGTAGGTCTTCCATAGGTAGCTGTGAGATTACCAGCCTCATCAAATACGAAGATTGATCTGGCATCTCTATCTGCTACGTAGCAGGTCTTATCCTCTGCTACGTACATGCCCTTGGGATTAATATTAAGACGCTTAAGTGATTCTTTACCTTCACCTCTTGTTACAGTATAGATGATACCCTTATCATCGATAGCCATGTTATCCGGAGTTGAAGGAATATTACCTACCATCTTTGCTCTCTGGGCATCTGTAAGAACTGCTCTCCAGATGATGTTCCAAAGACCTGCCGTGGTTGAGTTTGTTCCGAAATATCCAAGGAAGGTTCCACCTTCAACAGGTGAGATCTGAACCATACCATTGGTATTAGATTCACAGATAACATACATAGTACCATACTGATTTGCAACTATCTTAAGAGGAAGGAAATCCTGAGTCTCACCGTACATGGCCTCTGTAGGTCTTCCATAGGTAGCTGTGAGATTACCGGCCTCATCAAATACGAAGATTGATCTGGCATCTCTATCTGCTACGTAGCAGGTCTTATCCTCTGCTACGTACATGCCCTTGGGATTTTGAAGAATGCCCTCACCAAAGGTCTTTATGAGGTTATTATTCGCATCAGAAGCAATTATCCTCTTATTTCCACTGTCGAGGACATAGTAGCTGCCATCTGAAAGAACAGTGAAATCTGTAGGAGCATTTAAGGACTCATCTCCTATCTTGATAATTGTTTCATATGGAAGATATGCTGTCTGAGTTTCAGTTACATATCCATAACCATCAATCGTATAAGTCTTATAAGGCGTATCCGCCTGAATGTTTATATCCGCTCCTGTCTGCAGGAATGTGAATGCCAATAAGAACACGAACAGCAGCAAGAGCTTATTCTTTATTTTTCTAAAGTTTAATTTTTTCATATTTACACCACGTACTCATATTCTAACTATTTGAATAAACGTCACTGTAATACCTAATGCAACATTTATGTTTATTATTTGATACCAGAGTGTGCCATTGTATTCATTACGTTCTTCTGAAGAATACAGAATAAAATCAGGTTAGGTAAGAACATTATCAGCGAAGCTGCTGCTGCGATACCTTGTCCTGCTACTGTATTAGTAGTAGACGTGCTCGTCAGTGTGTTCATGTAGAAGGCAAGAGTCTTAAGACTATCATCATTGATGTAGTAATTTGAAGCCTCAAGATTTGTCCATACCTGCTGGAAAACAAGAATCGCTGCTGTTGCGATGGCAGGCTTGATCATAGGGATAATGATCTTTAAATAGATCTGCCATTCCTTAGCACCATCCATGTAAGCCGCCTCGATAAGAGAATCAGGAACCTGATCTGTGAACTGCTTCAAAAGGAAGAGTGCAACTGGAAGCGGAATAAGCGGAAGTATCTGAGCAAAATATGTATCAACAAGGCCCATCTTGTTAACGATGAGGTATCTTGGGATCATAACTGCAACAGGAACGAACATAAGAGCAAGCTCGTTGATCTTAAGCATTGTGCTTCTGCCCTTATACTTAAGCTTTGATAATGAATAGGATGCCATTGTTGAGAAAAGAAGTGAAGCAAATACTACAATTCCCGTAACAACAACGCTGTTAAATACATATTTACTAAGTGGGATTCCTGCCGACCTCGTCGCCTTGAACAGCTTTCTGAAATTATCAAGCGTTGGGTGTAAAGTAATGAATTTTGGCGGGAATGCGAACAGCTCTTCCATAGGCTTAAAAGCGTGGAAAATGATAAATACAATAGGAAGACCTGTTATAATAACAAGCGGTATAACAAAGATATACAGCTTGATCTGACTCTTTTCAAATTTGTCAGGGTTCATGCGATGCCCTTTATATGCTGCCATTTGAAACCTCCTTAACTATCAGTCTTTTTCAGCAAAAAGATTTTTACTTACCGAAGAGAAAATCTGAACTATAAGCAGCAATACTACTGAAATAGCTGCTGCATAACCCATTTCGTAACGGATGAAACCGTAGTCTTCGATATGGTTTACGATAAGCTGTGCTGAATATCCAGGTGTTGGGTTACCAGCAAGAAGTGTACTGATCTGACCGTTCTGGAAAGCTCCAACTATCTGCATAACTGCCGCAAATAACATCTGAGGCTTCATGCTAGGGATTGTAACATAAATCATTTCCTGGAAACGGTTCTTAACACCGTCAATAGCAGCTGCCTCATAAAGTGATTCATCTACATTGAGAAGACCTGCAAGAATTGCAAGGAAGCCTACACCCATACTGCTCCAAAGACCAATGATGATAACAATAGGAAGCAGGAATTTCGCATTTGAAAGCCATATGATAGGCTCATTTATTATTCCAAGGTTCATAAGCCAGCTGTTGATGTAACCTGTCTGATCACCTGTGAAAAGGATCTTCCAAAGAACTGACATCGCTACACCACTTGTCATACTTGGTGAGTAAAGGATGAGAGCAAATATTGTTCTAGGTCCCTTTGTCATGTTCGCAAGTGCCCATGCTAAAAGGAATGATAAAATGTAACCGCCTACACCAACTATGAGTGCGTACTTAACTGTATTAGGAAGTACGAATTTCATGAACGTATCATCGCTGGTGATAAGATTTATGTAGTTCAGAAGCCCTTTGTACTCAGGCTTCTGAATTGTATTAAAGTTGGTAAATGAAAGTATTACCGCAATTACAACTGGTGCAAGTATAAATATTACAAACAACAATGCATACGGAAGTACAAATAAATAACCATTTTTATTCGAGTGGCTTCTTCTACCGACTCTCTTAGAGTTCTGCATCTTAATCCTCCATATGATACCAAGATGATTATTTGTTCAAGATCTCCTGAACCTTCTCTACGCTTGGTACTTCATATTCCTTTATTACATTTCCATCAGAATCTATATATCCGAATTCTTCAAGTTTTCTCTTTGTTTCTCTGTCAACTATCTTAACAACTTCATCAATACGTGATCTGATAGATTCGCCGTTAACAACTACATCATTGAATGCGTTACTAACTTCTCTTTCCATCATGTAAGAACCAAGAAGTCTTGGTGCTTCAAGAATGTTGCTAGCCTGCTCCATAATAATCTGCTTATCGCTTGTAGGATAAGGAAGCTCTCCAAAGGCCTCAAGATTTGCTGTTGGCCAGATATATTCATCACCGTACATGATCTGAAGCATCTGTCCAAATTCAGCCTGAACCTCTGTGCTTGACCACCAATCCATGAACTGCCAAGCCTTCTGCTCTCTTTCATCATTAGAAGCAAACATTACAGTACTTTCAGCGCCGCCTGATATAAATCTCTTTATTTCACCAGTTTCCTCATCCTTAACACCAGGAATAAGAGCTATTTTCCAAGAATTCTCAATTTCAGGTGCTGCATTTAAGATAAGGTTGTATGAGTTGAAATCTGCAATACCGATACAGAGGTCACCGTTTCTAAAGTGCTGATAGAAGTTAGGAACATCGACTGGAAGATCATAGAGGGTAAAGAGCTCGGTAAGCTCTGTAAAGCCCTGAACTGCCTCTTCTTCATCGATCTTTATGTCTAAAGCTGTCTTTCCATAGAGGCTGCCGCCGTTCTGGAAAATAAGAGGTGTTGTACCATGGAAGTTTCTCATAGCTGCCATTGCTGCTGTTGGATAGAATACATTAAGACCTCTCATCTGGAGATCAGGCATCATGGCAATAAGTTCATCGATAGTATCTGGCGGCGTAAGACCAAGCTTTTCAAGCACGTCACTACGATAGAACATTACATAGAAATTCATGGTTTCAGGAAGTGAAATGAGGCCATCACCTATAACTGATGGAACTAAAAGACCATCTGAATATCTGCCGAACACTTCCTTATAGTTGCTGAACTTAGTGAGGTCTACTAAAGCGCCTCTGATACCAAGCTCGAATGGAATTGAATAGTTAATACCTGTTGCAATGTCTGGTGTGTCACCTGATGCATTAGAAAGAACAAGCTTATTTGGATCTGTCATGATTGAAAGATCTACTTCAATGCCGGTTGCCGGAGTGAATTCATCATCAATCATCTTCTGCATGATCTCAACATACTGTCTAGGACGGTTTACCCATACCTGAACATGGCTTGCATCTGTATTACTAGCTGAATAAGACTGACCGAAGAAGGAATCCACGAATCTTTCGATTGAATTTCCCATTCTTGAGAAGATGTCAAGCTTTTTAGGAAGCTTTGTCTTAGCCTGACAGATGTAAATTCTATCTATTGCTAAATTGTTCTTATTAATAAGATCTACGAAGTTGGCGATCTGCGTATTAACTGAGTTAACACTTGTTGAAAGCTCGTCTACTCTGTAGATAAGCTCATCAGGCTCATCTCCGAGGGTCTTAAGCTGCTTAGCAGCAATTATCAGATAACCAAAGGCTGCTACATCCTCAGCGTTTTTTCCGCCTACATACTCTGTAGCTGATTCAGTTACTGCATAAAGCTCATCTACCCAGCTGTAAATTCTCTCCTGAACATCAGGAATGTACTTACTAAGTCTAAGATCACGGTACTTATCTTTATTAGTACCTGCAACCTTTGTTACTTCAAGTGAAAGGTCGTTTACTGCATTCATGATATAATCGACCTTTTCAAGAGCTTCTCTTAAAGGATCTGCTGAAATCTGCATTGAGATTGTATGCTTTCCAGCCTCAAGATACACACTCAGCTTATCTCCATCAGATGACTTAAGATAAGCATTCTTGAACTTCTGCTGATATTTCATTGGATAATTCTCAAATGCTGTATTTGGAATTTCTCCATCTATCTCATAATTTACGAATACAGGGAAGCCATTCTTTTCTGACTGTCTGTAATTCATTGCTATGTTGTAATAGCCTGCATTTGCTACTTCAAATTCGTAGGTGACCTTCTGTCCTGCTGTATCAAATGAATCCTGGTCAACTATGTTAAGAACTGTAGTTGTAGACTGAACCGGGCTAAGAGAAGCATCATATTCACCTACCGCATGGATAGAGGAATCATTCCTTTGTGTGAAATCCTCAGCCTCGATTGTAATGAGTTCATTTCCAGGAGCATCCTCTGCCTTGGTATACTCAGGAATTACAGTCTTTTTAGAAAGAGTGATATTTCCAAGAAGAAGGCTTCCTTCATTTACATCAATTGTAAATTTATGGTTGCCTTTAGATAGTTCTATAAGAAGAGGCTCTGAATATCTGTAGCTTGCATCCATCACTTCCTTATGTTCCCACTGGATGAGCTTATCAGGCATTGTAACGATTACATTGCCATATCTGTCAAAGCTGTCTTCTCCATCACTTACCCAGGTTGTTTCAAAGGTAAGGCTTCTGCTTTCGTAGAATGGATATTCACCGTCGACCTTAAGTCCAAGTTCTATAGGAAGAATTGAAGTATCATATGATAAATAATCAAAGGAAACAACGTAAAGAGCATCCTCTGGAACATTTACATCTACCGAGATCTCATCTCCAACTACGATGTCGATTGCATCTGAAGCATATCCATACTTATCTGATGCAGCCTTAACGCTGCCAGATTCTGCCTTAGCTCCATTTACCGGAACAACTATGTCATTTCCGGTGTATTCCTTAAAGGAATATCCACTCGAAACAGTCGTGTAATTGGTAGTAAGTCTCTCTGCTGAAAACTTAGCAGTCAATGCTGTACTTTCACCTGATAAGAGCTTCTCTCTTGCAGCGCCATTTCCCTTTGCAGGAAAAGTTCCTGCGCTGACTGTGAATACTAAGCCTAAAGCAACTATTCTTTGAATATTTTTATAGATCATAGGAAAACTCCTTTAACTTATCAGATAGTAACCTCAAGATGCATTACGCTGCAAGGAGGAATAGTAAACATAAGTCTACCACCATCTGTCTTAACATCATTAAACTCCTTAATCTTAACTACATCCGGAGCATCGAAGGTATTATGCTCATGCAT